>R14__coassemble_35_pt1 | contig 117054 bp, 87 predicted proteins | sample R14__metabat2_high_PE_043 | metagenome-assembled genome bin R14
TGCATGTGAAGATAGGTAATGCCAACATCTACCGTCCTTCCAATCGGGAGGGCGGATTTTTTGTCTTTTGCGCATGTAGCAGCTCCGGAACGGCAGGCTAACGCGGAAAAGTGCTTTTCTTTTGCAATTAAAAACAGTTTACCTTTTCATGAAAAGGTGATAAAATATTCATGCATCAGAATACACACACTAAAGTATTAATGCTTTAACACTGTGGTGTTAATTTATAAAAATGGAGGGGCCTATGAGAGCACCCAAAGAACCCAGTCTGGATCTTTACCGTATGATCCTTACCTTAAAGGATGAAGACAGCTGTTATCGATTTTTCCAGGACCTGTGTTCCATCACAGAGCTTCGCTCCATGGAGCAGCGCTATGATGTGGCAAAGCTTCTTTATGAGGGAAAGGTCTATACAGATATTGCAGAAGCAACCGGCGCCAGCAGTGCTACCATCAGCCGCGTCAACCGTGCGCTCCGCTATGGAGACAACGGCCTGCAGGATGCTTTTGAGCGGAGTGAAGAGGAAATTTCCTGAATTGCAACAGAAGTATACCGGCAGGTTTTCCTGCCGGTTTTCTGCTTATGAAACGGAGCGGAGCGGATGAAGCAGACATCAGACAAAAAAACAGAAATTTTTGAACAGAAGCCGGTACCGGCTGCAATTGCCTCGCTGGCAGTTCCAACCATCCTGAGCCAGATCATCACCATGATCTATAATCTGGCAGACACCTTTTTTGTCGGTCATACCGGCGACCCCTATCAGGTGGCGGCCTTATCTCTGGTCTTCCCGGTCTATATGCTGTTGACCGGAATCGGCAATCTATTTGGAATTGGTGCCAACAGCCGGATCTCACGATGTCTGGGAGTCCACGACAGGGAAGGCGCCCGCAGAACCTGCGTTTTTTCCCTGTGGGCCGGTCTGGCGGCGACGGCGCTTGTACTGCTGCTGCTTGCGGGCTTTCTGAACCCGGTGCTGCGAGCCATGGGTGCCAGTGAGAATACGATCGGGCCGGCGAGAGGATACATCATTTGGGTGATGCTGATCGGAGGACTTCCGACAGAAGCATCTTTGCTTCTTGCACATATGCTCCGTGGAGAGGGCAGTGCAAAGCAGGCCAGCACGGGTATGATGCTGGGCGGTATCCTAAATATGCTGCTGGATCCGCTCTTTATCTATGTCTTTGGGATGGGCGTTGCCGGCGCAGGTGCCGCGACAATGCTGTCGAACTGTATATGCCTGCTTTACTATGTGATTGTGATCCTGCGGGAGCGGCAGGATTCGGTGCTGACGGCGAACCCGCGTATGTTTCAGCTGGAGGGGGCTGCGGAAATCCTGCTGGTCGGCCTGCCGGCGGCCATGGTCATTGCACTGGGCTCCTCCGGAAATATCATTCTGACCAGGCTCCTTTCTGCTTATGGGGATATTGCAGTTGCAGCTTTTGGTGTAACGCAGAAATTCGGGACCATCACTATGAATATCTCGATTGGTCTGACCCAGGGAATCATGCCCCTGATCGGCTACAATTATGCAGCGGCGAATTACACCAGAGTAAAAAAGGTGTGCAGCTGCTCCTTTGTGATCCTGCTTGTCTTTATTGCTGCCTTCTTTACTGTATATCAGCTGATCCCGGCAATCCTCATGCGACTATTTGTCTCGGATGAAGCCACTGTGACGCTGGGCGCCGGTTTCCTGAAGCGCTGGAGCCTCTGCGTTCCGGGTATGACCTTTGTCTTCCTTTTTAATTCCATTTTCCAGGCAATGGGAGAATGGAAGCGCTCGCTCTCCCTTTCTGTGATCCGTCAGGGCCTGCTCTTTATCCCGGCGCTGTTTATCATGAATGCACTAATGGGAATGTATGGCCTTGTATGGGCCCAGCCGGTCTGTGATCTGCTGTCATTGCTGCTTGGTGTTGTTCTGTATCTCCATCTCTCCACAAAACTGAAGCAACCGCTGTGATCGCCCTCTGCCTGCAGAGTAAAAATCTGCAGGCAGTTTCTCGGCATCGGGGTATTGACGCGGGCAGGATTCGGTGTTAAAATATTCTTCAGAAACGGGATTGTAGCTCAGTTGGGAGAGCGTTCGGTTCGCATCCGAGAGGTCGTGGGTTCGAATCCCATCAGTTCCACCATCCTGAAACGGGTATCGGTTTTTGCCGATGCCCGTTATTTTTATGCCGGAATCCTGTTAGTTGACAATGAATCGTGCAAGTATTATAATGTGAATGTAAGTTTGATATCGAAATAATTATGCGAGAAAAGTGGGAAGTTGGGAGAAACTGCTATAAAGAAATTGATGAGAGGTGAAGTTGAGAAGCATAGACAAGAATAACAGTATATGAATATACGAGGCGCACAGCTTGAAGAGAAGAAAGCCGAACCAAATGAAGCCAGATTCCTAGTCGAAAGCACAAGACTCTAAGAAGCAGCCAATAGGCACTATTGCTGGTATTTCGGGAATCTTTGCGTTACTTACAAGCATGAATACCTTCCATGTGATTTGAGGCACTTACCAGAGAGGATTGATATCACGTAGAGGAGGCAGAATGAATGCAGCAAAACAAAAGAAAACGTATGCCAAAGAGTTGCAAGGACAAAAAAGAAAGAAGGGAAACTAAAATGCCTAAGAAACTGAGTAAGTCTATTTGTTGTTTGCTAATTACATGTAATCTCATCTGCAGTTGTATTTTGCCGGCCTGTGCCACAGATGTTGAATCTGCTGTAGATACTCCTAACACACTTGAGTCAGACCTTAGTATGCTGTCAGATTCAGCATACTGCAATTCAGCAGATACTGCCCTTGTACCCGATTACATCAAGTACGTTAAAGATTACTCACTGAAGTTTATGAGCAATAGTCAAAAGCGTTCAGATTTGAAGATTTCAAGAATATATGAATGCTATGATCCGTACGGAAACATTACTGCCTTTTATATTACAGTGTCGGATAACAATGACAACCCTTGCGGATATGTTTTACTAAGTATGCTAATTAATGACAATAATCCTATTGTCGAATATAGCTATGAAGGGGCGGGAATTATTGAAAAGATTACTGATTTGCTCGATACTGCATCAGGTAAACTTATTTATGTTGCCCCTGATGCATTATACCTAGATAACCTCAATGGCAACTTTGTAAGAGTTCAAAACAATATTTGTACAGATATAGCTGTAATTGAATCACAATATGAAGAATATCTAAAAATAATGGGTATAAATACCATTATTTATCAAACTGCAGGTGGAAGTTTTGACGGGACAAAAATCCAAAGCTGGAATGATGCGGCTATCTGCACACAGACGCTTATTCCAAATTTTAGTGGCGGGTCTAATTATTTTTTGATGACTGATTTCAGTTCTGGGAACGTTTGCGCACCAACCGCAGCAACAAATATGATCTGGTATTGGGCAAATGATCGAAACCGGGCTCCGGCACTTTACAAAATTAGTGGCCTAGGACGTACAGCTGCAGGTACAAGAATATTTAATATAATGAAATCAGGAATGTTAACCAGTGTAACATCAGGCACATTGGACTCCACCGTTTTATGGGGTTACCAAAGCTATTTTGACTGCGATGCAAGATGTGACTCCTCAAATCCGTCATACAGCACATGGAACTATCGATATTTGGAAACAAGTTCTTACTTTTCATCTTATAAAGCAGCAATTGATGACGGATGCCCAATTCATCTAATGCTTAGAATGGCAAATACAGTAACGGCAGCTGGCCATGATGTTTTCTGTATCGGTTATGCTCGAAATTCGTCAAATCAATATTATTATGCTGTAATGGATGGTTGGTACCGATATGGACGATATATAAAGAATGGAAGTTATCCATATATCAAAGGGTATAAGATTTGGGTGAGTACATAATGGCAGATTGTGTATTATTTCGTACTAAATTTTTGGCCCTGACAATTGTTGTGATTACTGTCTGCTGTCTTTTTTCATCATGTGGGGACACGGGAGCTTGCGATTTTGCCGCAGAAGATATGAGCCTGATTGCGTCTGACGATATTGTAGAGGCGTATATTTGTTCTGGTGCAGTACAGACCGAACTCACAGAGGAAGACCTTAACAATTTGATTAATGCATTACATACTGTACAGGCTGATCAATTCAGAGATAAGAGCCTACGATCAACAGAGAATAGCTTAATGATCAAGCTTGCAGACGGAGATATTTGGAGTATCACAATGTTAAACAGCGAGAAGTATGTATCAGTCACTATGAACGATCACGCTTTCACAGGTGTTGCTTTGAAGTCGTCAGTGCTCTATGAGATGATTGCAGAATTACTAAAACAAACACAATAAAGCAACTAACTGGAGATTTTGGTGGGTGGCAGTTCTATTGGCACACCATATCAACGTTACTGCAAGCATGCATTAGTTGAAACACATAAAACATAAAACTGCTCCGGAAAATCCTGCACGATGCTATGCAGCATAAAACCCATCCGCGTGGGAGAGCGTTCGGTTCGCATCCGAGAGGTCGTGGGTTCGAATCCCATCAGTTCCACCATCCTGAAACGGGTATCGGTTTTTGCCGGTACCTGTTATTTATATATATCGATCTCAGTAATGTCCGGTAAGATAATTGAATTTTTACTATAGACTTGAATCCGCTACCCTGTTATAATACCGCCAATGAAATTTGTCGTATGTGACAAAGAGGTGCGAATATGAGCGTTACAATATCTGATCTGCTGAAGCTTCCGGCGCTTCAGCGTGCGAAGGTTGTTGCCGGGCATGGCGGCATCGAAAAAATCATATCATCAGTGTCGGTGCTGGAAACTGTAGACCATCTGATTATCGATGACTATGCATATAAACAGGATAATCTTGGTGGCAGTGAGATTGTAATCACCGGGTTTTTAAATGCAAGGGATGATGCAGAAGTACAGCTTCAAATTATCAGACAGTTAATGACGTCCGGAGAAGCTGGATTAATCTGGTATTATATTGGTGTGTTTGTAGCGGAAATTCCGCAGGAAATCATTAACTATGCAAACGCCAATGATTTTGTTATTATTTGCATGCCATCAAATCAGCATAATCTCCGGTACGGCGATGCAATCAATGATATTATGACGGCAATCATTCATGATAGAGACGGAAACGATAATTTAACAGTAACGCTGCTCGATACGATTGCTCGGCTACCGGAAAAGCAGCGGAATGTCGGAACTATGGTCAGGTTAATATCTGAACGCCTTCATATCAGCATTGTACTGTTAAATGCGCAGCTTATGCCGCTCTATGAGGCCGCCTGGCCGGGGGAATGCACGGGATTTCACCAGAACATTACCCGGAATACCCTGATAGAATCCGAAAATTCCATTATATCATTTCCCCAAATACCGGGGAGCTGGATCAGAACAATCAGGATAGGGGCCGAGTTCGCAAACTATTATTTGTGTTGTGTCAGTGTAGGTCCCCATCTTTCGGACGATAATATAGAACAGACGGCCGAAACCATCAGGCTCGCGATCAATATATGGGAAAAAGAAAAAGAAAGCGCCGTTATTTCGGAATTGGTAAAGGCAATCCTGGAGGATGAGCCACTGAAAATGCGATCGCTGGCAGCGCTATTTCATATTGATGTAGCATCAATACACAATATGTGGGTTTTTCACGGGGAGTGTCTTACGGAATCGCATGCGCGTCAGCTTACGCAACTTGCTTCCATGTATTGCGAAACAACATTTGCTGATCAATATGGTAAAGATATCGTCCTTTTTGTCGGCGCATTGGAATACAACGCCGATATGCTACAGATTTTTCGTGCCGCAAAAGAATTGCTTCCGGAAAATATCCACGCTTCCCTGTTTATGAATCTCAACACGACAATGGATGTCCGAAGTGCGTACATACTCAATGAAGAAGCGCTTGAGGATACAGTCAAAATCATGCCGGGGCGGGAATATTACACTGCTGGAGATTTACGATTTGCGAAGACATGCAGGGATGTCATCTCCGGCGGAGAGGAAAAGATCAGAAGCTGTCTGTCTGCCCTTGAGCCGGTTTCAAAAACCAGAGATACAGAAAACATGATAGAGACACTTTCAGCATACCTGCTGGATGCCGGGTGCAGCGTCAGTCGAACAGCAGAAATACTTTTTGTCCACAAAAATACGGTTAAGTATAGAATTGGAATCTTGTCGAATCTCGTTGGATTCTCCATTGGAAGCATGCCGGCATCGCTTGATTTATATACAGCTGTTGCCGTGACACGGTTGATGCAAAGCAATCTGCTGGAACAATGAAACGTTAATCCGCAATTTGTCCTTTAGGACAAATTGCGGATTCTTTTTTTATCATCCGAAACGAGGAATTAATTTCTGTAGAATTGTAAAATTGACCTATTCTTGTATAAAAGAAAGAAGGATGAAATACATGGAAACAAAAAATAACGCTTTTGAAATCAAACCTGAGCAGCGTCAGGGATGGCTGTCAATTACCATGGTCTGGGCCGGAGCGATGATCTGCGTTACCTGCCTGATGGTGGGCGGACTATTGGGCTCCTACCTGACACTCGGACAATGTGTCGCGTCTATTTTGATCGGCTATGGAATTGTTGCAGCGTATATGTGCTTTATCGGCATGCAGAGCTGCGACCTGGGATTACCGACTGCAGTGCTGGCAGGAGGTTCGCTGGGTGAAAAAGGTGCTAAATATATAATCAGCGCAATCCTTGCGGTTGCGTGTGTTGGCTGGTTTGGCGTCCAGTCGGCAGTTTGCGGGCTTTCTTTCAGTAATATGATGCAGGCTGTATTCGGCATTAATATTCCAACTGCTCTGAGTATTGTTGTCTGGGGGCTGATCATGCTGGCAACGGCATGCTTTGGATTCAAGGGGCTGAAGGTTCTCAACACAATTGCGGTACCGCTGCTCTTGCTGGTATGCCTGTATGGCCTGATCCTTGCGATTGTCAGGAACGATGGTCTGAATGCAATCGCCGCTTATCAGCCGGCCGTTAATATGGGGCTGGTATTTGGTATCAATTACACAATTGCAACCTTTGCGTTGGGTGGAGTAATTTCAGCAGACTACTGCCGTTTTGCGAAAAGCCGTGCAGATGTTTTGAAGAGTTCTCTGCTGGGTGTAATTCCTGCCGGCTTCTTTATCCTGATGGTTGGTGCTATTTTGACCATTGTAACGGGAGAATATGATATCTCCAATGTTTTTGTTTCATTTGGTTCGACAATCCTTGGAATTCTTGGCCTGCTTGCGCTGATCTGCGGAACCTGGACGACAAATGTAACAAATGCATATACCGGCGGGCTTTCTCTCTCTGTCCTTCTCGGGCTGGATGAAGAAAAGAAAAAAGTTCCGACTGCGGTTGCAGGTGTGATTGGTATTGTTCTTGCATTGATTGGTGCACTGGGCTCGGCCGGTTTTTATACAGTTTTCCAGAATTTCCTGTCAATTCTCAGTGCAATACTACCGCCTCTGGCAGGAACCATTATTGCCGATTACTGGGTAGTTGGAAAGGGGAAGAAGGAAAACTTTAAGGTTAAAAACGGTGTTTATTGGGTTGGCATGGTTGCGTTTGTAATTGGACTTCTGGTTGCATGCATTACCGGCGGAACCTTTGCCAGCTATTTCCCCGGACTGGTTGCGGTGGTGCCCTTCCTGGATACAGCCTTTTTTGTTGGACCGGTGAATGACATTGTGGCTTCGCTGGTCATCTATGCGGTCTTAAGCAAAGTCGCACACGGAAAAAATTAAGACTGGAGTGAGATTTATGCGTAAAATTGATATTCAGGATATTGAGGATATTGCGCGGGGAGCCGCACTGCTTGGCGCCGGTGGCGGTGGTGACCCTTATATCGGAAAATTGATCGCTGTAGGTGCAATCAAAGAGCATGGGCCTGTCACATTGCTGGACCCTGAGGAGATTCCGGATGACGCGCTGATCGCACCAATTGCGATGATGGGAGCACCAACTGTGCTTGCAGAGAAAGCGATTGGCGGAAATGAATACGATACGCTCTATGAGATGGTAACCAAATTCTATGGGAAAGAGATTTACGCCTTTATGCCAATGGAGGCAGGCGGATTAAATTCTATGCTACCAATTGCTGCTGCTGCCCGGCTTGGTCTCCCACTTGTTGACTGCGACGGTATGGGACGAGCGTTCCCAGAGCTGCAGATGGTAACCTTTACAATCGGCGGAATCAGCGCAACACCAATGGCGTTGACCGATGAAAAAGGCAACAGTGTGATTTTTGACACAATTACAAATAAATGGACAGAAGAGCTTGCACGCGCTGTTACTATGAGCTGCGGCGGCAGTGTGGCAGTCAGTCTTTATATTATGACCGGAGCACAGCTGAAGCAGTATAGCGTTAAAAATATTGTTACCAGAAGTCAGAAGCTTGGCGAGGCAATCCGTACGGTAAAAGACAGCAGTGAAAAGACGCCGGAAGAGCATTTCCTTGAATTTACCGAGGGCTATAAGCTGTTCCGAGGAAAGATTGCTGATGTGCGGAGAGAAACGCGCGGTGCATTTAACTACGGAAAGGTTATTCTGGAAGGAATCGGTGACTGTAAGGGACGTGAGGCATACGTAGAATTCCAGAATGAAAATCTGACTGCCACAGTAGATGGGGAGATAGTAGCAACGGTACCGGATCTGATCTGCCTTGTAGATACGGAAACGTTTACTCCGGTAACAACGGATGCGTTGAAATACGGTAAGCGTGTTCTGCTGGTGGGACTTAAATGTTTTGAAATGTGGAGAACTGAAGCAGGTCTTGAACTGGTTGGTCCCCGCTATTTTGGCTGTGATACGGATTATATACCCCTGGAAGAACGCTGCAAAGGAGTGATCAAAAATGTATAAGCTCGGAATCGATGTCGGCGGAACAAATACAGATGCGGTCCTGATTGATGAAAATCTGAATGTTGTTGCAGATATTAAATACCCGACTTCGGGCGACATTTATGAAGGTATTCTGGGGGCGCTTCGTTCGGTCCTGGAGGCATCCGGAATTGATCGTTCTCAGATCCATCAGGCAATGCTGGGTACAACCCAATGTACCAATGCAATTGTTGAGCGCAAAAATCTTGCAAAGATCGGAATTTTGCGGATTGGTGCCCCAGCAACCTGTGGGATTCAGCCAATGGTGGACTGGAGCGATGATATTCGGGCAATTGCTGTAAAATCGGTGATTATCGGCGGTGGCTACGAATATGACGGCAAGGAGATTGCACCGCTCGATGAAGAAGCGGCAAAGGCATTTTTTGCAGAAATGGCAGCTGCAGGTGTTCAGTCCATTGCCATATCCTGTGCTTTTTCGACTGTTAGAAACGAGCACGAGCTTCGGTGCGCAGCACTCTGCCATGAAATTATGGGAGATAATGTGCATGTTTCGATTTCCAGCGAAATTGGTTCCATGGGCTTGATTGAGCGCGAAAATGCAACCATCCTGAATGCGGCGCTGTGGCAGGTCGCTGAGCGCTTCACTGACGGATTTGCCAGGAGCCTGGCCGATGAGGGAATCACAAATGCAGATATTTATCTGTCGCAGAACGACGGCACATTGATGACGATGGAATATGCCCGTCGATATCCAATCCTTACGGTAGCATGCGGCCCAACGAATTCAATCCGCGGTGCAAGCTATCTCAGCAGATTAAAGAATGCAATCGTAATTGATGTTGGCGGAACTACAACGGACCTGGGTGTTATTCAGAACGGCTTTCCAAGAGAATCTAGCGTAGCAGTTACAATCGGCGGCGTTCGTACTAATTTCCGCATGCCGGATGTAATCTCCATTGGCCTTGGAGGTGGTTCCATTGTCCGCCGCTCAGCTGACGGTAAGGTTACTGTAGGCCCCGACAGCGTTGGCTACGAAATCACCCAAAAGGCAATGGTTTTTGGCGGAGAGATTATGACCGCAACAGATATTGCCGTCCGGCTTGGAATGGTTGAGCTGGGTGATATATCCAGGGTTGCTGACATTCCGCAGGACCTGGCAGAAGCAGCGATGGTGGAAATAAGGGCAATGGTCGAGGATTCTATTGATGCAATGAAGGTATCCAGCGAAGCGATGGATGTTGTACTGGTTGGCGGCGGCTCGATTATTTTGCCCGAGATACTCGAAGGCGCCGCAGCGGTCCTGAAGCCGGAGCACTTCGGCTGCGCAAATGCAATTGGGTCCGCAATTTCCAAGGTTAGCGGAACCTTTGAGAAACTGATTAACTATGATGAAATCCCGAGGGAGCGGGCACTTGAGCAGGCTAAGCAGGAAGCGGTCAATATGGCGGTTTCTGCCGGCGCAATTCGTGATACGGTGGAGATCATAGAGGTCGAAGATGTGCCGCTGGCCTATTATCCTGGAAATACAAATCGTGTAAAGATTAAGGCTGCCGGAGATTTGCAGAGCTGATCTCTGATAAACATATCAATATATAATTAAATTTCGTCCGTTATTCAATCCCATGCAGGCTGAATAACGGACGATTTTAAAATCTATTTATCAGTTTTGGTCAGGTATTGAGAAAGAAGCAAAATGTCAGTCTTAGCTACAATCGCTATGCCTTTTGCAATATTAATTTCTATTTAATATAAAAATGCGAACAGCCATGTCGGAGAAATTTCCGCCATGGCTGTTAATAATTTTCGGATTAAATTTTCATAGAAGGCTTTGCTGTGCGAAGTTGGTGCCGCATAGCCTCAGGTCTGCGGCATTAGATGCCGAGCTCTGCCGCACGCTCCATCGCACGGTCGTAGGCAGCCTGCTTCAGGTCCAGCATATCCTGTAGACCCATATCATAGAGCGTATCCAGATAGGCATCAAAATCCGCCTCCAGATTAGAAGAGCCGACAATAAACGCAAGAATCATGCTATCTACGTAAGTGGACAGGTCAGATTCGATCGACGCGTACTCAGAGCTTTCATCTGTGGTCATGACCGCATAGTCTGGATAGTTACAGGCGCAGTCGGAGAGGGACTTCAGGTCCTCGTATACCTGCCACTGATTGTCGTTGAAATCATAGAAGGTTCTGGACATATCGTTAAGGAAGGGAACGAAAGACCATGCCGCATTTGTTGCATAAACATAGCTGGCGAAGAAATAGCTCAGACCATCGGGATTGTTTATGATCAGGTCAGTATAGGATGGGTCACCGTTTTCATCCAGAGTATAGGTTTCGCCTTCCACGCCGTAGTTGGTGAGGAGATAGGCGTCATCACTGAACAGATATTCCACCAGATCCAGCAGGGGGTCGATGTCATCACAATCTGCAGAGAAGGCCCATGCATCGGAATCCTTCATCATGCCGAGAAGCGTGCCGGCGCCGACGTGGTTTTCGGTAGCTCCGTCTGCGGAAACATAGGGCATGACCGCCATTTCGAAGCTGTCTTCGGTAACATTCATCATAATATCGGAAGTATTGTTGGCGGCCACACTCAGGAAGCTGTTGCTGCCGGAGCCAAAATCCATACGGGCCTGAGAGCTCAGGTCGGAATTGCTGCTTGAGAAGAAGTCCTGGGAAATAATGCCGGCGGTATAAAGGCGATTCATAAGACTGAGATAGTTTTTCAGACGTTCTGTACCCAGAGCGTATTCAACCTGCCCGTCGATGACCTCGTATTCGCCCAGCGAAAGATTTTCACCGTAACCGAGGTCAACTGAAATTCCGTCTGTGCTCTGCAGCTCCATCATAGCGCCCTTTTCCGTATAGGCGGCCTCCAGATAATCATAGAGATCATCGTAGGTTTCGGGCATATCCATGCCGAATTCATCCAGCCAGTCCTTGCGGAGTACAGGGCCGACAACCTCCTGGCCGACCTCCGGGGTCAGTGCGCAGATCGTGGGCATATAGCCGCTGTCGGTGTAGGCGGCCATAAGCGTAGAGGTGTCTTTTGTCAGATAAGACCAGTAGGTGGGGCATTTCTCCGGCAGCACATCTGCCAGATCCTGAATAATGCCTTCTTCTACAGCACCTTCAAGGCCGGTGGAATAATAGGACATATCAAAGATGATATCGCAGTAATCCCCGGCAGCGACCATCAGGTTGAAATTATCGCGGTCCGCAGCACCGTTGGCTGTGGTGAAATCAAAGTGAATACCGGAAATTTCCTGAATCGTATCCAGGACCAGAATGCCCTCCAGTGTATCTGTGTTCACCAGGTCTGCGGCGAATGGAGCGTAGCAGATCCAGTAGGAGTAGGTAATCGGCTCCTCGACAATCGGAAGGGTGATTTCGCGTCCGGCAACCGTTTCACTGGAAGAAACGTCTTCTTCGGCAGAAGCTCCCGCTGTGGCAGGGGCTTCGTCAGCGGTTTCTGCCGGAGCTGCGGTATCGGCGGTGCTTTCTGCACCGGTTGTCTCTTCTGTGGCTGTTTCTGCGCCGCTTTCAGCAGCTACAGTGCCGGAGCTGCCTGCTCCGCAACCCGCTGCAAGGGAAAGAAGCATGGCAAGGACCAGCAGGGATGATAAAAATTTTTTCATGTCAGACGCTCCTTATGATCTACAGATGTTGTGTACCCAGTCGGCAAAGCTGCCGGTTCCGTCTCCGTCCACATCACCGTGGCCGGCATTCCAGATCAGGGAATAATCGACCTGACTGCCGCAGGCCTTTGCGGCCATGCAGAGGTTATAGGCAATGCAGAAGCTGGTATGTTCATCTGCCGTGCCATTACGGGTTCTCCAGAATTTTGCAGGCTCAGCCTCTTCTTCGCCGCGTGAAGTACGAAGCATGATCTGCGTTGCGTTCAGCAGGTAGGTCTGTGCGGGAATATCCGTTCGTTCAGAGTTGGCAATATAGGCATCCACATCACAGGCATCAAAGCCATCCAACCCGGCGTATTTTGCTCTGTTTGCCTTCATTACCTGACCATCGGTAACAGCAAAGTGAACGGCACGCTCCTCTGGACGACCGAAGGCGTCGTTCTCTGCAGAGCAGAACGGGGTATCGAAGCTCGGGCAGTCTTTGCCTCTGGCAAGCCCTGTGCCAAGGCAGAAGCCCTTCATGTCAGTGATACGATACTCCCCGTTGTCCAGCGTCAGCCAGTCTTTGGCGTTTTTCAGAGAATCGGCATAATCCTCAACGGAGGGATAGTCAAACTCCTCACGGCTTTCAAAGCCATGGACAACCGTTACATGAAATACGCCGTTTTCGTCAGTATGGGCAGGGATATACCGGTTCAGGGCATCGGATACATTCTGAAGGATCTGCGCATAGTAGCTGCCTGCGCGAAGGTCCAGACTGCCGTCTGCCTTTTCGGGGAAGCTTAAAAGCTCGCCCTTTTCATTCGTCAGCTTGATCTCGTTGATATATCTGCCCCAGGCCTGAGCCAGATCCTCCTGCAGAGCAAGCTTGAAGGGTGACAGGACCTGCTCACCCTCTACGCTGAAGCCGGAGAAATTGATGGTCGGATCATCATAACGCTGCCAGGCATAAGCCAGATCGGCATGGTCAATGTCTGCAATAGGGCAGTAGCACTGACTGGCGTAAATATGGTCCGGAATGGTGCTGGAATAGCTGCCGTCCGCATTTTTCTCAATGCCTGCCGCGCCAATCTCGTAGAGATAAGGATAGTATACAGACATGTTGCCGGAGGCTCCGATGATGGAGCTCATCTGTCCGCCGCCGGATCCGCCGCAGGAGATGATCCGGTTTTTATCGCCCGGAATCTCAGCGTCATGCAGACGGAGCATGCGCACCGCGGCCTTCTGATCTACGGCGGGAGCGGGTGCTTTGCCGACCGCGCCTGCGTTCCGGCTTCTGGCACCAACATCCACATGTACAAAGCCCTGTTCGATATACTCCCGCTTCACATCGCCGGGCGTGGAGGACATCCAGCCACCGCAATTGTTATACATGACAATGGGTGCCGTTTCTGCGGTATACCCATTGCAAAGGCCGCTGCGGTTTATGCTTCCGTCGCCGCTCAGGTAGGCGGCCGGAACATAAATGTTCATATACTGATATTCTTTGCAGACAACCTTAGTGGCGTAGTATACAAAACGCAGCGCATAATGGCTTCCGTCCGCGCTGCGCTGCCACTGATCCCGATACTGGTCCCAGTCCAGCGTGAGATGCTCCCAGTCCTTTTCCGGAAGGATGATCGGCTTCCTTCCGGGAGGGCCTCCTGCACCGGGACCACCGGGGCCACCGGGACCACCGGGGCCACCGGGACCACCGGGACCACCGGGGCCACCGGGTATACCCATTTCTGCGCCTGATTTAAACTGATCGTCCAAAAAGATCATTCCCTTCGATACAGATTGCTTTCCGGCTGTTTTGGCCATCTTTCAAGATGCTCTTATTATAGCCTGCTGTCTGCATGCAAGCTTTAGCTGTGCGTCAAATTTTTACGGCGTTGCTTTGTTCATGATAAACAAAGCCTGCAGCACAACAAGAGCGCTGAAGGACTTCGTACCGTCAAACAGGCGGGAAGAACGGTCAGTATGAAAAAATTGCCTGCGATCCGGGGTTGACTCTTGTCTTAGACAATAGTTTATACTTTGTATTGGGTGAGATTGTTTGCACTCAGTTCTTAACCGGGAGGTTCACTGATGAAAGAGGAAAAACACTGCTGCTGCCATGCGCAGCAGGAAAAGAAGGAAAATACTGAAGAGCTGCATCGCTGCACCTGTGCCGGACAGGAGATTCTGGTTATGGGTAAGAGTATGCGGGCTGATCTCAGCTTTGATGAAGTAGCTACGCTGCTCAGCACAGCGGAGCAGGTCTGGGATATGCCGCATGCCGGCCGGCTGACTCCGGCGGCCCGGGCACTCTGGAACCTGCATAAAGAAGTGATTGACGCAACGCTGGCCGGTGGGTGGGATAACCCTGTCCATCCCTGGGACCGTGATCTGCAGGATTTCTGGCGCTACCCGCTGGCCTTCTGCTGTTATGGAATGCTCTCTATGGCAATGATAGAGCCGGGCCTGAAACCGGAGCTTTGCGAGTATGCCAGAAAAACCGTACTCCTTATGAAGGATGCGCCAATCTGGGATGAATGGGTCCGTTACGGCTTCTGCGACAATCCAATCACCAAAGACAATATCATGTATAAAGGGCACCTGCACTTTGTTTACGGTGTTTATCGGTTGCTTTCCGGCAGCACCGAGTTCGATGAGGAATACCGCTTCCTTACGGATATCATCCTGCGGGAATACGAGAGCAACAGCCAGAATCCGGAAACGCCTTATTACGGAATTCAGTGTGAACCGGACCAGTACTTCCCACAGTGCAATTCCGTCGCTATGATCAGCATGAAAATTCATGACCTGATCTTTGGCACAGATTATAACGAGAAATACAGTGTCCCAATCTATGATTTTATTCGCACGCATATGAGCGACCGTGATACCGGCCTGTTCTTCTCCAAATACCACCCGAGTCACGACCAGGCAGAGCCCTATGTCACCGGCTTCACCAATGGCTGGGCGCTGACCATGCTGCATCCCTACAATCCTGCACTACTGGAGGATGGCTACCGCGTTTTCATGAAGTATTACCTCAAGCCTATGATGGGCGGTCATGCTGCTTATCTCCGTGATTACGCTTCCTATGATGAAGCCTCGACCGGCGTAGAGGAAAGCACCGGCCAGTTCTATACGCTTGCCCTGTGCAAGGAATTTAACGACCCCGCCCGCTGGGAGCTTTTTGCCCGTTACTTCCGGGCTGTCTACGGAACAGAGATCAGGGATGGTACCGCCCGGCTGACGCTTGCCCGCCCGGAGGATGAAAGCTATATTCATAACTATCTGCTCTGGGGCGAGGTACACCAGCCCTGGGCGCAGGTATATGCCTACGACTGGAAAGCTTTCCGTGGAGGTAAAACGGAATGATTGAAACACCCTTCTTCGAACATCATCTGACGCTGGATGCGGCAACCCTTCGGGCAATGGAACACACGCACGAGCTGACCGATGACATACATTGCCAGTATCTCGGCATGCTGAATTTTCTGGACCAGATGTATTACCGCAATGGGAATTCCTCCTTTGCGCAGATCCGTACCCGGCAGTCCGTCTTTACTCTGGCTCAGGCCATGCCCTCACTGGCTATTCTGGACCCGGACCGCACCCGTGAGATTACCTACAACCTGAATGTGTGTGGCATCGTCATGGATATGCCATTGCTGACCTGCGCGCTTGACGGCTTTAATTCCGAGCCGATCCGTCTGGTAGAGACCGCTTTGATCCTGGCTTTTTACCGGTTGGTAGGCGGACGCAGCCTGCATGATGGGCGTTTTCACGAGTGCGCCCGGCTTCTGTATGAAAAAATGCGCTTCAACGGTTGCTCCATGCAGCAGACCTGGGGCGTTGAAACCTGTGCCGGTATCTATCAGATCGTGCCAAACCTCTGGGCTCTGATGGCCTTTCGCATTCACGACAGGATTTTTGGCACGGATTACAGCCGGATTGAGCCGGATGTCATGCAATGGATCCGCAGGGAGCTGATCGACAGCGATACCGGGCTATTCAGGGAGTATTACAAGACAGGCGCCTTTGGCATCCCCGATGAAAAGCTCTGCCCGGAGGCCTTCTGGCATTCCACAACCCTGCCCGCACATGTAAATGCCCTTTGCATCTGCTATATGCATTATTTTGATCCCGAGATCGCCGAGCGCGCCTGGAAGGCCTTTAAGCCCCGCTTCCTGCCGGAGCTCCTGGCTCTGCGTACTGAAGATATCGCTGATGGAACCGGTCGATCCTATCTTACACAGCTTGCTCCCGCCACAGAGGCACTTTACGGTGCCCTTTTGGCCGCAAAGGAGCTCCGGGATGATACGGTATTTGAACAGCTTCAGCGGCATATTTTTGCCATCACAGGACCGTCCATGCGGGAGAACAAACTCTTTCTGGACGATGTGCAGGAGGAGCGGCTCCACGGCTACTACCTTCTGCTTGCGCGTGCACATGTAGGCTGGGAAAATATCATGTCACATGACTGGGCACCGGATTATATGCGGGATTATAAAAAAGTCAGGTAAAGGAGAAGAAAACATGGATGAAAACAAAAAACTCAGTTTTACACAGTTGATCGGTGTTATTATCGGTTCAACCATTGGGTCCGGAATCTACACAACGGCCGGGGATATGGCCGCCTCCGGCGCTTATTCTGCGGCAGTGATCATCGGCTGGGCTGTCTGCGGCATTGGCATGTTCGGACTGATGATGTGCTTCTTCGGGCTCAGCCGTATGCGGCCGGACGCACAGAACGGCATTTACAGCTATGTCCGTGAGGGCTTCGGTGATTACCTTGGCTACCTGTCCGCCTGGGGCTACTGGTTCGCCTCTATGATGGCAAACGTGTCCATCCTTACGCTGATCTTCAGCGCACTTGGATTTTTTATCCCCGCATTTGGCTCCGGCAATAACCTGATCGCCATCGTCTGTGCCTCCGCACTGCTCTGGCTTATGACCTCGCTGGTCCTGAAGGGTGTGAAGGAGGCTGCTATTGTGAACGTGGTCACCACGATCTGCAAGCTGATCCCCATTTTTGTGTTTATCATTGCTGCAATCTTTGCCTCCCACTTCAAGCTGTCCATATTCCTGCACAATTTTACCGGTGACGGAAGCATGAGCCTGATCGCTCAGGCGCGCACGACCAACGCTGCCACTGTCTGGTCCTTCCTCGGTGTTGAGAGTGTTGTTGTTATCTGCGGCCGGGCCCGCAATAAGAAGGATGTGGGCCGGGCCAGCATCACCGGCTTCCTCGGTATTCTTGCCATTTATATTCTGGTCTGCCTGCTAAGCTACGGTGTTATGCTGCCTGAGGAGATCGCGCAGCTGGACAGCCCGCAGCTGGCCGGTATCCTTGCTTCCATTGTCGGGCCTGTCGGCAGCACCATCGTGATCATTGGCCTTGCGCTGTCTCTGATCGGCTCTGCGCTCAGCTGGACGATCATCAATGCGGAATGCCCCTTTGAGGCGGCTCAGCTTGGTGCATTCCCAAAGGCATTTACCCGGCGGAATGCCAACGGCGCTCCGACCTTCTCGGTGCTTGTCAGTGCCTTTGTGGTGCAGGCAATGCTGATCGTTGTGCTCTTCAGTGAAGCTACCTACACTGTACTCTATACCATGACCGCGACCATGGCTGTATTTCCCTATTCCCTGATCACAATCTTCTATTCCAGACTTGCCTTCCGTGGTCTGGAGGGATCGGAACGGTCTGCTGTTACAAGGGGCCGCGTCTGCGGTGTGATCGGTGTGATCTACAGCATCTGGCTGCTGTACTGCTCCAGCTGGTATCTGCTGCTGCCGGCAATGATCATGTATGCCCTCGGCATTGTGCTCTACATCCCGGCCCGCAGGGAACAGGGGCAGAAGCTGTTTGGCCGTCCCTGGGAGGCGGCAGTACTTGTCCTGATCCTGGCCCTGGCTGTGCTGGCCGCCGTCCTTATGTGCAACGGGACAATCGTACTGGTGTAAATTCCCGGCGATTATACAGGCCTGACGGGGTCTGTCAAAGGCTGCACAAACGGAACCGCCGAACCTTCACTCCGAAGGTACGGCGGTTTCTCTGCGTACGGGCACGCAGATGCCTGTACGGTATTCGTTTTCGTTTGAGCTGTTCATCCATCCGATCAGCGTTTGCTCATAGACAGCCCCACATGGGACCAGTCCACGGCGGCCCGCTTCCTGCAGCAGCTGCTGTATACTTCCTGCGATTTCACGATAGGGGCCGTTGTGGACCGTCACAAGATAGTCCCCCTCCGGCTTTACGTGGATAGATTCACCTTCAATCCGGACAGTAGACCGGAGATAGAAGTAGTCGGCGTCATAATTACCCGATTGCAGTCTTTCCCGAGAAACCATGGCGCTCGGATGAAAATCGTGTGGGATGCCGCGGCGGCTGCACTCCATCTGTACCTCGAAAAAAGTCGGCAGATACTGCTCCGGGTCGTTTTCGTCCGCTGTGTATTTGCAGACAAGGTATTCTCTTGGCATTGTAACAAGAGAATATACACCCTCTGTGGCGGAAATGCCTGCCTCAGTCAGGGCAACGGAGCTGGAAATGCGTTGTTCCAGCATCTGCAGCTCATGGATCCGTTCCCGGATATGGTCTGTATTACGGCGAAGAATCCGGATGTGATCTGTCGGCGTCGGATTTTCCATCCATTCCCGTACATCCTTTACCGGGCATTCCGCCTCGCGCAGGGTCTGGATCATATCCATAAGCATAAAATTGTCAGCATCATAATAACGATAACCTGTGTTTGGATCGGTATATTTTGGCGTCAGAAGTCCGATACGCTCATAATAATACAAAGTATCCTTCGTACTGCGGCTCAGCTTTGTCATTTCTCCAATTGTCAAAAGTATGCTTCCATCCTCTTTTTTGCGCATTGCCATCGCTCCCAATTACATTGCTAGTATCAATGCTATGATTCTAATATATTTATAAAGTATAAGCAATAAGCACACATCAGGATTTTACGACTGTGCTTTGTTTACGGTAAACAAAAAGAGCGGGCAGCTTTTATCTGTCCTCCTCTTGCCGAAAACTGTGATTACGAATATAATAAACAGGAATGCAAAGCACGGAGGGTTCTCTATGGCAGGCTTAAATGATACACAGAAACAGGTCCTGTACACTCTGGCAAAAGAACTTGGCCCAGAGAGGGCAAGTGCGCTCTGCGACGAATACTATGCCCGGTTTGCGCTTCATCCGGAAAGTATGGAAATGCTTCTGCGCAATCTTCTGGATGGGACGGACCTGTCTGCTGAGGAGATTAACAGCAGCTTTAAAGGCTTTACCGGAACCCTGTTCCGTGAGTATACTGTCCTGGTTCTGGAATCCGATCATGGAAAAATGGAATATAATGATGTTCTTCAGGGCTTTTCGATGCTTCCTGAATATTGGTGCTTCCGCTACGAGGGCAGAATTGTCTGTCTGAACGCGCATAACACGTCGGTGCAGGATTCGTCCGAAATTCGCAGGATCATCAGTAAATATGGCCTGGTAGCCGGAGGCAGCCGTCCATTCAGTGACCTTAGTGATCTGAAAACCTATTATCAGCAGGCACTTGAAACAATGAATACCCTGAAAATTCTGCAGCGAAGAGGCTGTCTGGCCCAGTATGATGATTTTCTGATGCTTCGCCTGTTTGATTGCCTGCGGGAGGATACCGATCTGAGCTTTTTTGCCCTCCCGGATATTCGAACTCTGCAGGAATATGACAAACAGCACAGGACCGAGCTCTGCAGGACCATGCTCTGCTATCTGCAGCATTCCAAAAATGTTGCGGGCACTGCGGCGGAGCTGAATGTACATCGGAATACCGTTCACTACAGGATCGATAAATGTACGCAGATCCTTTCCAATCTGGATTTTGAAAACGATTACATCACATTTTTGCTGATGCTGTCCCTTCATATTGCGGAATATGATTTTTATCGGTTGCAGAAGTGGCAGGCCGGCACAGATGTGGATGAGACATAGAATCGTCCTATGCGGGCCTGGGATGAGATCTGCTCCTACCGTAAAAATTCAGACTGGACAGAGATATAGCTGTGGCGACCATTGCCCGGACCCGGTATAATATAAGCAGAGGAATCGACAATGCACTGCCGGGCCTCTGCCGTTGCAATGAAGAAACTCGGAGGATGGTATCTATGTTAGACTGCATCATCATTGGCACGGGCCCTGCCGGCCTGTCTGCCGCTTTAAATCTGAAAACCTACCGCAAGGAATTCGTCTGGTTTGGATCCAGAACGCTGAGCGCCAGAGGCAGGCTTGCAGAAAAAATTGTAAACTATCCCGGATTTCCGGAAATTAGCGGAGAGGCCCTGTTTGCCCGTTTTGATGCGCATATCCGTGCTGCTGGGCTGGAGATCACGGAGAAGACGGTAACCACTGTGTTATTCAGTGGCACCCATTGGATGGTCATGGCAGACAATGACTTTTACGAGGCCAGGACACTGATCCTATGCACCGGTGTGATGAGCGCAAAGCAGATTGAAAATGAGGACCGGCTGCTGGGGCACGGCGTCAGCTACTGCGCTACCTGTGACGGCATGCTCTATAAAGGGAAGAAGCTTGCGGTGGTCAGTAATGACCCGAAATACGAGCATGAGGTGGAATATCTGGCAGAGCTTGCCGCGGAGGTTGTCTGGTTCCCCAGCTATCGTGATGCAAAGGTCCCGGCGGCAAATGTAACTGTCTCCAAAGACCTTCCGACCTGTGTAAACGGAGAAAAGCAGGTAGAAAGCGTCACACTGCGCAGCGGAAACGTTCTTTCGGTGGATGGGGTGTTCTGTCTGCGGAATGCCATTGTGCCGGACCGTCTGGTCCCCGGACTGGCGGTGTCGGACGGGCATATTACAGTTGACCGTACTATGGCAACCAATCTTGCGGGCTGCTATGCGGCAGGGGACTGCACCGGCCGGCCCTATCAGTATACGAAGGCAGTGGGTGAGGGCAATGTGGCAGCCCACAGCGTGATCGAATATCTGGCGCAGAACAAATAAAAACAGATCTGCCCGGGCGTAGTCCCGGGCAGATTACGAGAAGATTCCCGGGGCTGATCAGTGACTGCAGCCCCGGGACATTTATTCGGCGGAAAGTGTGATGGTATTACGCAGGCCCGGATATTGTGCGCAGACATTTACAGGGCCTGAGCCGCCGGTGGCACAGATCACTGCCTGCAGTCTGCCGTGATAGCTGCACCGATGATCGGTCATGTAGGATTCCTCGCTTTCCGGATCGGCAGAGCCCAGAGCGATCAGCCTTGCCGGACCGGTAACGGAGACGGTGATCTGATCGTCTACACGTGTTACGCGTACGCCGTTTTCGTCCAGAAGCATGATGTCAATATAGGCCGTTTCGCCATAGACGCCGGGCAGGGCATCACGGTCGCAGCTGAGCGCAAGTACTGCCGGCGCGACTGCGGTATACAGGTTATGTCTGCCAATCTCCCTGCCGTTCTGCCAGGCTACCGCCGTAATGCTTCCGGATCGGAAGGGAACCGGGTCAAAGCGGAAAAGATACTGCATATCTGTTTGCCCGGCAGGCCGGCGGTCCACAAGCCGGTCGTTCACATAGAGGGCAACCTCGTCCCCAACGCTGTAGACATCCACTACGGTGGTAGTTCCTTCCTGACCGGGCCAGGTCCAGGAATCCTCTACCGGGTGCCAGCCCCAGCAGCTCATTTCATAGGGCTTTCCGTAGTATTTCGGATCATAGACCCCGATGAAGGGCGTTTGGGTAAGCTGCCAGACGCAGTCCCGATAGTAGCTTTGCGGGCGCTTATGACCGCAGAGGTCCAGGTCTCCGGTGGTTGCCAGATGGTAGGGATATTTTGCACCGAACATCTGCATCATGCCGTCCATTCCCTCGACTGTATTATGATAGGAGGTGAAGCCACTTCCGGCTTCGCCCAGATAATCGATGGCGGTCCAGACAAAATCACCGAGCACATAGGGGAAGTTCTCAACATCCCGCCAGTTCTCATAGGCCCGGAGCGGGTGGCTCTCCTCTCCGCAGATAACACGGTTCGGGAAGACCTTCCCGTCAGTCTCATAATGATAGCGGGAATAATTGTAGCCGACCACATCCAGCTCCTTTGAGAAGGCCTCTGAATGTGCCTGCCATTTGTCGTCCGGTACCAGCAGATCAAAGGCGGGAACCTTTTCGGCAGTGGGACCCAGATAGACCTCCTGCAGGGCATTTGTCACAGGACGGGAATCATCCAGTGATTTTACAAAGCGTGCCAGCTCTGCGCTGCGGGCGAAGCCGTCTCCGGTACCCAGCAGCTCCTTCACCTCGTTTCCTGTGGACCACATGATAACGGAAGGGTGATTTCTGTCACGGCACAGCATAGCCGACAGATCCCGCTGCCACCATTCCATAAAATAACGGCCGTAATCCGCAATGTTCTTGGAATCCTGCCAGACGTCAAAGGCCTCGTCGATGACCAGCATGCCCAGCCGGTCACAGGCATCCAGAAAGGCTTTGGCGGGTGGATTGTGGGCACAGCGCACGGCGTTGTAGCCGTTTTCCAGCATTCTGCGGACCTTCCATTCCTCTCCATGGGCAAAGGAACGGGCACCCAGAATGCCGTTTTCACTGTGGAGGCAACCGCCCCGCAGCTTGATGGTTTTTCCGTTGAGCTGCAGGCCATGATCCGGGGATACTGAAATGCTGCGGATGCCGAAGGGAGTTTCAACCACATCGGCTTCACCGTTGCAGCTGAGGGAGGTCCTGAGGGTATAGAGCTGAGGATTTTCCGGGCTCCAGAGTCGGGGCGCCGCCAGCGCAAGACCAAAGCGGGATACCGGGGCAGACATTTCCCGGCAATCGGTCAGGACCTCTTTGCCGTCCGGGTCCAGCACCTGACAGGTCAGAATGCAGGGGGCGTTCTCTGAAAATCCCTCTGCCTTTACTTCAAGCTCCAGCCTGCAGCCCGCCGGAGTAATGTCTGTGGGCTTTACAAAGATACCGTCCGGCGCGATGTGCACTGCGGGCGCTACGCACAGCCAGACCGGCCGGGTAATGCCGGAGCCGCTGTACCAGCGGGTGTTGGGCTGATCGGAGTTGTAAACCTGAACACTGAGGGTGTTTTCCTGATCCCAGAGCAGATGAGGCGTCAGATTTACGGTAAAGCCTGTATAGCCGTAGGGGTGCCGGTAGAGCAGCAGACCGTTCAGATAGACAGCGGCATCCTTGTAGACGGCCTCGAAGGCGACCGCAATGTATTTCCCCTTCCATTCCGGCTCCGGGACAAAGCGTTTCTGAAAAATTCCCGTGGCGCCCTGAAAGTATCCGAAAGCACCGCCGCCGGGAGCATCCGGGACTCTTGGTTTTGCAAGGCTCATATCATAGGGCAGGTCCACCCGTCTGCTGCTGCGGGGATCGGCAAAGCCTCCGTTTAAGTCCATCAGGGTCCAGTCCCGGTTAAATGACAGTTTGTTCATTAATGTGACTCCTTTCTGATCATGGCAGCTGTGAATTAAAATCCGTTGAGCTTTTCAAATTCCTTTTTGTCAATAAAAATGGTGTCGCCTTCTGCGTCATAGCACACCGGGAAGAAGATGGGATTGGAGCAGCCAAAGGCATTTTCGTTATCATCCGGGTAGTGCGTGGAGAGCATCAACTGACCGTCCAGGTCAGTGAAGAGATTGCAGTGACCCATATTGGGCGGAGTCAGCATGGTGTTCCCATGGGCATAAGGCCCCCGGATATCTCCGCTCTGTGAGCTTGCAATAGCTGTACCATAGTCCATATCCTTAAGTCCTATGGCAGCAAACTTCCTGGAATGTCCCCTGCAGAAGGAAGACCAGAGCAGAAGCAGTTTGCCTGTAGGCGTTTCATAAACCTCTGCGCCTTCAGTAGGTCCACCTACGGACCAGGTAACCTCCGGATCCAGACGACTGAAAAGCCTGATCGGCTCACCCACAAAAGCTGTAAGGTCTTCTCTCAGTTCCCGAGCCAGCATGGTATCGATCGTATCGTTATAAACAAGGTAATTTTTCCCGTCTTTTTGATAAAAGGTGGGATCATTACCGGTGCAGAGCCTGTCATTTACAATTTTAAAAGGTCCGAGAGGCGTTTCTGCCCGCAGAATACAAAGAGTCTGGGGTGACATAAGCCCCATCTCGGTGGGAGTTGATGTCCAGGAGGCAAACATATAAAAGGCATCATTTACGAGATAGACCTCCGGAGCCCAGTAATTGTCTGTAGCCCAGCTGTTGCCGTCATTGGGAAAGACGCAGTAGGGGCCCTCCCAATTTTCGAGATCTGTGCCTACATAGCAGAGAAAGCCGGCCTTTGTCCCGCTAAAGGCATCTCTGCCACAGGTACCGTACATATAGTATTTCCCTTTCCAGGGGAGAATGTAGGTGTCACGGATGTCAATTTCAAGGTTATTGAGCATAATAAACAAATCCCTTCTGTAAATTTCCGACGGAAAAGTATATGAAAAAATACCGGGCTGAAAATGCCCTGTGGATACAATTCTCAAAATCAGCAGTTTTGTGACATATATTGCGATTTTCTCCGAATTGTGATAGAGTTCAGAAAAGGACATACAGATCTGCTGGCAGGTTTATAAAAAATATAAAGGGCCGGTATCTGTGTGTTCTGCCTAAAGGAACGTATCGATCGACAGAATCGGAGGTAATTTAAATGAAAGTATTGATGATCAATGGTTCCCCCAGAGCCAACGGCAACACGGCTGCGGCGCTGCTGGAGATGAAAAAAATCTTCGAGGAACAGGGGGTAGAGGTGGAGTATCTTCAGGTTGGCAACAAAAACATTCGGGGCTGCCTTGCATGTAATGCCTGCGGAAAAACCGGGCGCTGTACCATGGAAGACGCGGTCAATGAGGCGGCACCGCTTTTTGAGGAATGCGATGGTCTGGTTGTGGGCTCTCCTGTCTACTATGCCTCTGCAAACGCCACGCTTGTGGCATTCCTGGACAGGCTTTTCTACAGTACCCGCTTCGACAAAACCATGAAGGTGGGCGCTGCCATTGCTGCGGCCAGAAGAGGCGGCTGCTCTGCTACCTTTGATGAGCTCAATAAATATTTTACCATCAGCGGTATGCCGGTTGTCTCCAGCCAGTATTGGAATTCTATACATGGAGCAGCGCCCGGTGAGGCCAGGCAGGATGCCGAGGGATTGCAGATCATGCGCACACTGGCAAACAATATGACCTTCCTGATGAAGAGCATCGCGCTTGGAAAGGAGGCCTATGGCCTTCCGCAGAAGGAAGCACAGCGGGCTGTTACGAATTTTATCCGCTAAGCCTGATACATTGATACAAATATACTAGCATGCCGGCAAATTGGAGGACAATGCGCAAAAACGCAAATCTGATATCATTTTTTCGTTAACGTAAAATGTAATATATTCAGCCTGAGGCTTTTCGACAATGGAATGGGTACGCAAACGCTTTCCCGGCAGCGTTCAGGGCCTGCTTTATGATAGAAACACACAAGGTAAGACAGAGAGGCTTGCAGGCTACAGATATCCGAAAGGAGATATGATCATGAAAAAGAGAAAAGCAGTTGTACTTTACGGTTCCCTCACCGGCAATACGGAGATGGTCGGAAGGGCCATGGCCGAAGTGCTGGAGGAATACGGCTTTGAAACACGTTGCGAGAAGATTGTCCCGGGAAAGGACTGGTCTCAGGACCCGGTCTATTTCTGGGAGTATGATATTGTGGTGCTGGGGTCCCTGATCGTTGCGGGCCTGCCCTACAAGGCGGTATATCAGCTGCTGGGCCTTACCGGCGGCCAGACGATTATGGGTACAAACTCTAACCCCGATAATCCCGGAGATCCCGAACTGAACCCTATGGAGCGTCTGAACAGTCATTCCGGCATTCCCGGCATCGTCAATCCCTCCGTGGCAACGGGCTCGCCCGGCGCAAAGGGGGATAACCAGCCCACAATCTACGGTGTGGTCTATACCACCTACGGTGGCAGCGGCGTCGGCGAGCCGGAATGCCGCGGCACCCTTGGTGTGCTGGAGGAGCTGCTGCGCGTCAACGGCGTGCGTACAGTCGGCAGGTTTGCCTGCCCCGGCAAGGAGATGCGCCATGACGCCGTGGACGGCTGCGCCAGGGAGCTGAACATGAACATTGCGGATGCACAGGCCATGCTGCAGCGCTGGAGTCTGGAGCCCAAGGCAGAGGAGTTTACATCCGATCCCGCGAAGACGGCCGTCATCGAGAAGTATATGGCAGAGAAGGACGATTACACCATGCTGAAGGACAATGATCCGCTGGGTATTGGCAAGCCCGGCTCCAGCTTCTGGCACTATGATATGGCAAAGCGGCCCAGCAAGCGGGACCTGACAAAGGCGAAGATCTTCATGGCGGAGATCATTGAGGACTACTTTCTTACCACCACCGGCGACCCAAGACCGCCCTATGCCATGTATACCTGCATAAGCTGACAGACAACCAAAACAGACTACCCCGGCATCGGTTTTCGAACCGATGCCGGGGTTAAGTACGTTATGCGGGGCTTCGCCGCAGGATCGTCAGGTAGATGATCAGCAGGACAAGCCCTGTTCCAATATCCACGATGGGCTGAGACAGCACAACGCCGGTGGTGCCCAGCAAAAGCCGCATCAGCAGCATCAGGAAGAACATTCCGCCCTTGGCGATGAGAACATCTGCCAGAGCGATCCGCCAGCGTCCCATAGACTGGAAAATGGCATTGAACAGCTCTGTAGCACCCATACCCAGCATGCAGGGGATCCATAGCCGCAGAAAACGGTTGGCTGTGGCAGCAGCGTCATCCACGGTCAGGAAGATGCGGACCCAGACTGACGGGAACAGGAACATACACAGAAAAACAAGGATACAATAGATATACATGATCAGGAAGGCACCGCGGATCAGCTTTCGCAGGCGCAGGGAATTGTCCGCTGCAAAATTGTAAGCGATCAGGGGGCGGACGCCCTGGGCGATGCCGACACAGATCAGCATGACAGCGTTGCCAAGCTTTTGCACAATACCCCAGGCTGCCAGCTCCAGCTGACCGCCGCAGGTTCCAAGCAGATAGTTGCGAAGAAAGTCGCAGAAATTCAGCATCAGCATGGTGAGCCCTGCGGGAAGTCCGACGGAGAGCGTCAGCCGCGCAATGCCATCCCCGGCATGGTAATCCTTTGGATGCAGGCTCAGGACAGTAGTCCTTCGCTTCCGGAAATACATGACCAGAAAGAAGAACAGCATGGCATAATCCGAAACGCATGTGGCGAGGCCTGCACCTACGACGCCCATGTCAAGGACAAATACAAAGATGGGATCCAGTACCGCGTTCAGCAGCCCACCCCCGGCAATCCCAATGCCGGAAATCCGGGTCTCCCCTTCAGCGCTGAAGAGCTGTGCACTGACGGTGGCAATGGCAAGGGGAACGCAGCCGACATGGAAGGTCCACAGAAGATAGCCCTTGCAAAAGCCCATGGAGGCGGCGTCGGTGCCCAGCAGGGTCAGCAGGGGTGTTTTCACTGCCAGAAGCAGCAGGGAGAGCAGGACCACGATCCCGGAAGCAGTATAAATGGAAAAGGCGGAGAACTGTTTTGCCCGATGCTGTTCATGGCAGCTGATGGCTGCCGCGACATTGACATTGGCACCGGCAGCAAACACAGCAGAAACACAGGAGGCCATCATCAGGATCGGAAAGCAGATGGTCATAGCGGAAATCTGTGCGGTGTCGCCGGTACGGCCGACGAAGAAGGTATCGGTCAGACTGAGGATCAGGCTGGCAAGCTGGCCGAGAACGGCCGGCAGAATAAATTTTGCCAGAGCGCTCGGGATCGGTAAACGTTCAAAGGCCTCCTGCTGAGAATATTCCATGGATATTTACGCAGCGGTGATGACCAGCTTACCGCCGGAGGGCAGCGCGATCTCAGCAGCCTCAGCGCCGATGGCGGAGATCGTAACGCCTGCGGCAGCGTCAATCTGTGCGGTATCCGCATCGCCATTCAGGACGATGGCAGAATCCGCGGTGGCCAGCCAGCGGCTGTCGGCATCCATGTGCAGCAGTGCGCCACCGGTGATGGCACCCTTCAGGGTGGAGGCCTGCAGCGTAACGGTCATACGACGGGCGGTATCCTCATGGAGAATGCTGTTTGCGGTGTCCATGTTCTTCAGGGTGACATGGTAGCCATAGACGGTCCGGTCACCAGGCTGCGGTGCGCAGGGATCATCATTGACGCGGGTTTTCAGCAGGATGCCAGCGTGGGAGCTGATGGCAGCACCGTCAAAGAGAACGTCAGAATTGCAGCTCTTGCAGATGACTGCAGGCTCGTCGCAGCGGTAGCTGCCGCCGGCAATCTCAATGGAGGAGACCTGGGTCAGAATGGCATTGCCAGGGCCGCCGCCGACAACATGGTTCAGCACGACATAGCTGCCGCACCTGGCAGTGCAGTCGATCAGCTTTACACCGGCCTCGCCCGCGATGATGGCGGCCATGTTCTGGACATCCAGATTGCAGCGGTTCAGGGTGCAGTAGCAGCCGGTATCGGCATAGGTACCATAGCCGGAGCGGGTGGTAATGACATTGCAGTCATTTGCTTCCAGATAAACCCGGTCGCCTGCGGCATCGGTGGAGAGGGCTGCCCAGGAGTCCGCGATGATGGTGGAATTGTAGAAATAGCTCTCAGAATTCTGGACGGTGCAGTGCGTGCGCATGTTGCCCTCAATCTCCAGAAATACAGGAGGCTTGGCCATGCCGGGCCCGATCACCCAGGTGACCTCCTTCTCTTCTACGTTCCAGGGGGCGCCATGGGAGACCAGCATGGAATCATAGACCTTCAGAACACTGCCGCCGGCAGCGGAGGTGGCGCAGCGCAGCTTGCTGTCCATATTGATGCGCACGTCCTTCAGGATCAGGGTAGCACCGTCCTCAACGGCAGCACCACTGAGCTTGCCGCCCAGACCCTGGCCCTCACCGGAGATGCGGATATTGGCATGCTCCACGGTATATTCCGTGCCCTGACCGGCAACGTAAATGCCGCCGACGGAATCACTGTTCAGATCCATGCGGATATTTTTTGCGGCAGCATCGGTGACCTCACCGGCGAGCTTTTCGCTCCTGACGGCGACCTTTCCGTCAATGACCTCGAGAGAGGCAGAGGTAGGACGTTCAACGGGCATGCCGGGAGGAGGACCGCCGGGGCCTTCGCCGTCGGGGCCACCGGGGCCGCCGGGGCCACCTTCGCCCTCAGGGCCTGCCCATTTTTCGTAAGGGTCACGTGTAAAGGTCTGATAGGGAATACCATGAATGATTGCCATGAAATTGCCTTCTTTCTGTAGAACTTGAAATTCGGGAAGCAGCCCGGAAGCGTTGGCTTCCGGGCTGCAGTGTTTTACGGTATGTTTGTAAGACCCGGAAGCGGTCTGCCGGGGATGCTCCGCGGTTTCGCTTCAAATGATAATGGTTACGAATTATCGCATAATACCATTATAAAGGCACCGGCGGTGGGTGTCAATCCAATCAGCATCTGTCAGGTTATGAATTTCCGGAATCCTGTACAACGGTTTGGCCTGCCTTTATGGCAGGCTCACCGGTCCTTCCGGTTGCCAGACGTCTGTAATCCTGCGGACTCATGCCATATTGCCGGCGGAACATCTCATAAAAGCTGGTGACATTGCTGTAGCCGGAGTCCCGGGCAAGTACGGCGATCGGCCGGTCCGTGCTGCGGAGCAGAAGCTCGGCATGCTGCAGGCGGAGTGCGGTTTTCAGCCTGGTGAAGCTCATGCCGGTAGCACTCTGCAGGACGGAAGAGATATAGCTGTAGCTGTAGCCGAAATGGTCAGCCAGAGATTCCCGACTGACGGACTGCAGATGTTCGTTCATATAGCGCAGGATCTCCGCAACCATACCGTCATCATCCTGCAGACTGGTCAGCTGCGCGTGCTGCTGCAGCTGCAGCCGTACCATGGTGGAAAACAGTACCATCATCAGATTTTCAATGATCCTGCGGCTGCAGACCTCATCAGAGAAATATTCCTGCAGAAGCATTGTGATCAGCTTGCGGATCCGGATATCATTGGCGGGGCGGAAAACCATATAACGCTTAACGCTCTTCTGGGAATAGATACTGGAGGCGAAGAAGCCGGCCAGCACATCATCCCGGTCAAAATTCCGGAAAAAGCTCTCGTTGAAAAATCCGGACTCCACGGCGATGTTGACGAGGATCGATCCATCCGGCACCTCCGGCGCGTGGGAAGAAAGCGTATCCAGAATGATAAAATCTCCGGGCTCCATAGTGACTGATTCCTGCTCTATAAGGATAGAGCAGCTTCCGGACCAGAGGTAGGAAATCTCAATGAATTCATGGCTGTGTGGGGCGGGGCTGGTTACGCCGTCCGGCAGGGGCGGACCATATCCGGTGGGGTGTACATTAAGCGCGATCCGTTCTCCGGAACGGAACATCCCGGAGCTGGCAAGCTTTTCGCCCATGCCGTCCCGGGATGCTGTCCAGCTGCGGGGCGGAGGGCTTTGGGTCAGTGCTGAGAGGTAAGGATCCAGGGCATCTTCCGTTATCATATTTAACGCCTCCTCTGTTTATCAGAGTAGCAGATTTTACATATAAAGTCCAGTTATGTGGCTAAAAGTCATTGTAAATGCAAGAAAATCGTCAAAAACGATAAAAACTGGCAGTCAAAAATGATAATATCCACAAAGTCCGCTAAATTTGATAATGGTAGTCCGTCAAGTCTGTCAATGACAGGCTTTTTTGGGGGTGCTATAGTGCAGATGAAAGTATTTGAAAGAAGAGGTGAACGCAGCAATGGCAAGATATCTTCGAAAAAAAGCTGACGTGGATACACCGCTGATCCGGGCCTTCCGTAACCCGCAGCTGGACAGCCGGCCGATGGCAAGAATGTGGTTCTGCGATGCCTATGCCGGTGCGGCAGAGGATGACTGCATTGAAAAGCAGTTCCGTGCTATGGCTGCCGGCGGCATGGGCGGTGTGGAGATCGCAATGCTGGCGGACGGCTGTGGCATTGAAAACGGCAAGGAGTTCGGCTGGGGTACCCCAAACTGGACCAGAACCCTGAAAAAGATCATGAAGGCAGCCCGCAGCATAGAGGGTGGCTTTAAGGTGGATTTCACCATCAGCCCGCACTGGCCGCCCAATGTATTTACCATTGATCCCAACGATGCCGCCGCCTCCAGCGACCTGCATTATGCCTGGCGCAAGGTTACAGCGGAGGATATTGCGAAGGGCACTATTGATGTGCCGATGCCGGAGGTCAGGCTGTTTGACCAGAAGAAAAATCCTTTTATCTTTAAGAACACCTTTGTAGGTGCAAGCCTTGCGAAGGTATCCGACATGCCACGGCCGAAAATGCGCGGCTTCAAGCCGCCACCGGAGGCTGTCGCAGAGGATGGGTACGCGGTGATCGGCGCGTTGCCTGAGGGGGTCGTTCCTGCTGACGAGCATCCGCCAAAGCCGGAGATGCCGGGATTTGCGCCACCCGAGGGGATGGAGTTTGTTCCCGAGGGCATGCGTCGGGAGGACATTGACTGGAGTGTGGCCTTTGAGCCCCTGCCCTGGCGCAGCCGGGCCCTGATCACACTGCAGTATGACTCTCTGCAGGATGTAACGGCCTTTACATCCGAGGTGGCCGGTGCCGGCTGGAAATGTGGCGTCCCGGATGCGGAGGCGATCACCCGCTGGTATGGGGACAAGGTCACGACTGCTATGGTGGATGAGGCCTTTGACAGCCCGGCGGATGAAGCTGACCTCCTCCCGGACGGAAAGCGGGACAGCCTTTATCGCCGCAAACGCATGGCCGACGAGCAGAAGCTTTATTGTGTGGACCTGACGGATCTGGAGGTTGAAGCGGCATCCTCCGGCGAAGAGCTGCAGGCAGGGGACCAGATCATCATCGGCTTCTTCTATCGGGGCAGCGGACAGCAGCTCTCCGGTGGCGGTCCCTGGAAGATCATGCCAAATCAGACCTACGTTGCCAACTACCTGATCCCCGAGGGCATCAACGCCATCACGGATTACTGGAACCGCTTTATCCTCTCTGACCCGGAGCTGCGTGAGCTCATCGAGCTGAACGGAAAGGAATACGGCGGCAGCATTTTCGAAGACTCTATCGAGCTCCACACCTACGGGGCGCCCTGGGGTGCCGGCTTTGAGAAGTATATCCCGGAGAAGCTGGGCTATCCCATCGGCAATCTGCTGCCCATTCTGGCCGGCTTTGCCACGGATAACCTGCAGGAGAACCTCCGCATCACACAGGACTTTGCCTCTGCCATTGGCCGCCTGTATACCGAAAACCACGTAGCGCTGGTCAGCAGCTGGGCAAAGAGCTTCAACTACAGCTTCCGCGCGCAGGCCTATTCTCTTGGCGGTCTGGGTATTACCGAGGCTGCCCTCGCGACCGATGTGACCGAGGGCGACAATTCCACCTATCACGATGCACTCAGACAGCTGCAGACTGCAGTAAATGTCAAGCCGGATGAAAAGTTCCTCTCCATGGAATCCAACACCTTCAAGAAGTTCGGCTTCAGCTGGAAGGGACTCATTCAGGAGGTCAACGACAACGCCTCCCAGGGTGTCAACCGCGTCATCTTCCACGGCACAGCGCATCCCCGCAACGGGACCGGCTACATTGACTGGTGGCCGGGCTGGAACTGGGGCGAAAAGGCACGCGCTGCTACCTTTATGGCCTGGGATAACCGTAACACCTGGTGGGATGATGCGAAGGATACGATCAACGGCTATATCTCCCGTCTGCAGACTCTGCTGCAGGAGGGGACGCGGAGAGTGGATCTTGCGATCCTGCCGAATATTCAGGGAATTTATGAGCTCGCAGAGGGCAACAGCCATCAGAAGCTGCTGGATCTGGGCTATTCCTATAACCTGATCGATGAGAACACCCTGAAGCTTCCGCAGCTGTCTCTTCAGGACGGGAAGCTCTTCCCGGAGGGGCCTGCCTATCGGGCACTGATCCTGGCGGATTGTGATTATCTCCATGAGGAGACGGTACGCACGATCCTTGCGCTTGCGCAGCAGGGGCTCCCGGTTGTACTTGAGGGTAAAGTTCCGGAGCAGGTATTCGGTGTCAGCCGCCCCGGCAACAGTGACCGGGCGCTGAAGGCCCTCCTTGAACAGCTTCGCCGGCAGCCCAATGTATTTGCGGCGGCGGATGATGCAGAGGTCGACAGGATCCTCAGGCAAAACGGACTTGGTCCCGCGGCGTCCTATCAGGTACCGAATCTGGAGGTCAGCCATATCACGGATGGAGAAACAGATTACTATTTCTTCTATAACAACAATGAAGCTGAAGCTGTATTTCACGCAAGGCTTGCGGGGCAGGGGACTCCGGTGCTGCTGAACTGCTGGAACGGTGAGGCAGAGACGATCCCCGGCGCGACAGCAGAGGCAATACCCCTTGCCATTGCAGCCGGCGATATCGCTGTTGTTGCACTGGCAGGTCGGCCGGAAGGAATGGAAAGGACGGAAAAGCCGGAAATCGGACTGTCGGCTATGCCTGAGCAGATCATTGACAACCTCAGTCTGGAACTGACCAGCTTTGGCCCGGCGCTGGAGAATGATCCGGAGTATGATCCCGGCTATCCCACCACCTTCCACAAGGTTACACTGTACTATGATTCTGTGCCGAACGGCTCCTCCTGGGCAAAGCTGCCGGTTACAGACGAGCAGCTACAGGCACTGCGGGTTGACAGCATGGCGGATATCAGCGGCATTGGCGTCTACCGTGGCAGCTTCACGCTGCCGGAGTGTGCCGTCACGGCCGACCTGAAGCTCGCGCACCACAACAAGGATGTACCCGTTAAAATCCTGATCAACGGTGTAGATGCCGGTACCCCGGACTGCATGACGGATGTCCTGCCACTGGATGGTCTGGTAAAGCCCGGTGAAAATACTATTGAGATCAAGCTTTGCACGACACTGGACAACCGCCTCTACCGGGAGGACCCCATCTCCCTGAAGAGCTTCCCGCCGGAGAAGGACCTGATGGCAAAGCTCCGCCCGCCCTTTATTAAGGACGACTGGACCATCCGCTATCCCGTTGGCCTTTATAGCGCCAGCATCGTTCCCTATCAGAAGTGAGTAACGGCAAGGACCGATACCATAAAATTTCCCTGTAAACGCAGGGATGCAAAGGAGATTGTTATTATGAAAAAAAGACTACTGGCAATACTTATGGCGCTGTGTCTTCTGTGCGCGCTGTTTGCCGGCTGTGGCAGCACCGAAAGCACTGCAGCTGCTGACAGCGCTGATGCAGAGGCATCCGAGGCAACTGAAGCAGTAACTGAAGAGACTGCAGCTTCTGCCGAAGAGGAAGCACCCACTGCTTCCGGCACGATTTCCTACCCCGTAGGCGATGGCCAGACCTACACCATCTCTGTCGTGGCTGACGGCAATCTGGTGGATTCCATTCCCGGCGGCGATCCTGCTCAGTGCTACGGTATCAGGCAGATGTGCGAGGCTACCGGCATCAATCTGGAGTACACCGTCTTCGCCATGCTGTCTGACAACATGACGCTGATGATCTCCTCCGGTGACTGGACGGATATCATCTGCAAGATTGACGAGAACTATTCCGCCGGTATCGTAGGTGCTCTGGATGAAGAGGTCGTCGTTGATATCGCTCCCTATCTTGAGGAGTATGCCCCTGATTATTACAATGCCATCAATTCTAACGAAGCATTCCGCAAGAAGGCCTATACAGATGACGGTAAAATGGGCGCATTCTATAAGATTCAGCCCGGTGCGACCAATGGCTGGGCCATTCGCAAGGACTGGATGGATGAAACCGATATCACAGAGGTCCCAGAGACCTATGATGAGTTTGAAGAGCTTGCACTTGCCGTTCTGTCCAACCATCCTGAAATAGACTCCGCAATCCCCATGGCAGGCAGCTTTATCGCTGAGGGCTATGAGGGCGAGATCATGCAGGGCTATAACATGAATACCATGAGCTACGGTGATTTCCGGATCGAAGAGGACGGCTCCGTGGGCTTTGTCTGGACCTCTGATGATGCCAGAAGCTACATCGAGATGGTCGCAAGATGGACTGAAGAGGGCATCTTCAACGCAGATCAGATCCTGACCGGTGATGCGGCTGACTACGGCAACTACATCTATCAGGGCAATGCCTTTGCCAAGAACAACGGCGCCGAGATGTTCGGCGACGACCAGCTGGCCATTGCAGACGACCCCAATTTTGAGATCGTGCCCATGAATGTCCTGACCGTCAACAAGGGTGACACTCTGCGTGTAGCAGGTGCGCTGGACAGTGCATCCGTTGCATGGTCTATCTCCGGTACCTGCTCCGATGTAGAGACCCTGATCTCCGCCATCAACTGGATGTACACCGATGAGGGCAAGATTGCCATGAGCTTCGGCCTTGAGGGTACCACCTATACCAGGGACGATTCCGGCTACCACTTTACCGATTACGTCATGAACAACCCCGACGGTATTGCACAGTTCCTGGCTGTTTCCATTGCCACCGGCCTTGAGGTCCCCGGTATTGTTATGGAGGAACAGACCGCTGCCAAGTTCACCAATGACCAGCAGCTCAATGCTCTGGAGTACTGGAAGACCCAGACCCGTGGCACCGAGGCCTATCGTATGGGCACCCTGACCGTGGATGAGAACGAAGCGGTTGCTGCCTATGCCGATATCGACACTGTGGTCCAGGAGCGCATGATGGCCTTTGCCACCGGTGCTACCGAGGTCAATGATGAGACCTGGGGTGACTTTGTTGAAACGGTCAACAGTATGGGCATTGACGATATCATTGCTGTCTATCAGACTGCAGAGGACCGCTGGAACAGCAAATGATCCGGCTGTAATGCACATACAGATAAAAGAAAACCAGGTTCTACCTTCAGAACAGGCAGCTCCCGGCCCGAAGGCCGGGAGCTGCCCGGAAGGGGAGCGTTGTCTCTGGGAAAAGCAGCGAAAAGGCTTTGCTGTTTTTTCGAAAGACGACAAAGATACATAATTAATACAGAAAGGGTGAAGATCCATGAGCCTTTGCAGGGAGTATTTTACCGATGACAGCCGCTTCGTGGAAAACTATCGTAAGGGCGACCCCCAAAGGACAGGCCTTTGGGTCCGCTGGCTCTGGCCGGACCATGTGGAGGAGGCGGAGCTGGACCGTGAACTGAAGGCTATGAGCGAGGCCGGCATTGCCGGCGCAGAGATCGGTCTGCACGCAATGGCAAAGACCTGGGGTACCGATGAGTACTTCGAAAGCCTGATCCTGGCTATGCGCGCTGCCGAAAAATACGGCATGAAGCTGGACTTCTTTATCACGGTGGGCACCGTTTGCCTGCCCCTTTGGGCCCTGCCCCACGACAGTGATGCCGCCGAGAAGATCCTCTATTATTATGACGCGGAGGTAACCGTTCCCGCCGGGACTGACGGAAGGGGAATGCCTGTCCGCCTGCCTGTACCGGAGCCTGTGGGCACCGTGACCAGCGCCCGTCTGGCTGCGGTCAGCTATGCCCGCGTGCTCAGCCGGACGGAAACAGCCATCAATGTGGACGAAAATGATCTGGGCGCCATCTATACCGATGCCCTGCATCTGGATGGCTACAGCCCCTGCAGCGTGGACACTCCGGAGCGCTTCCTTGGCAAAACTGCGGAGGAGCTGGCTCCCTATGGCTATCATCCTGAAAGCCACAAATTTGACACGGAGCCCCTTTCCGCACATCCGGAGCTTATGGATGTCACGGTGGACCTGCCGGCAAACGACTCTGCAGAGGAGAGAACCTATGCTGTTATTGCCTACTGGGAGGTCCCCTCCTCCAAGACCTTTGGCGGCGTGACGCAGTACTGCTGTGACCATTACTCCAAGCTCGGTACCAAAGCCGTTACGGATTATTATGACCGCTATGTGGAAAAGTATCCGGAGCTGGGGGAGCTGTTTACCCGCGTTGGCCGCTGCTTCTTCGGTGATTCTCTGGAGAACAACGGCAACTGGACTCTGAAGATCTTAAAGACCTGTTATGACCTCTTCCATGAGGACTTTACGCCCTTTCTATTCGCTGTGGCGGACGGCCCCTGGCTGGTGCGTCCGGTTATGGCGCCACCCCCGGAGGAGGATGCAAGTGCCGTTAAAAAGGGCAAGCCCATTGACGCGCCACCCCGTCCGCCCCATTACGGTCTGCCCTTTGCCTTCCCGGATTTCAATGCAGGTCATCTCCGCTATGCCTCCGAAAATATCGAGAAGCTCCGCAAGAGCTACTACGAGGCCATGACCCACAGCTTTATCGAGAACCATGTGAAGGAGTATTCCCGCTGGGCTGACCGCTTTGACATGGACTTCCGCTGCCAGTCCACCTATGGCCAGAAGCTTTACATGATGGAAGCCTCCCTGAACATTGATGTGGCAGAGACGGAATCGCTTGCCTATCTGGACGAGGTTGACGGCTACCGCGCCCAGGCCGCCTCGGTCCATATGCGCCGGAACGGCTCTAAGCTCCTCTCCTCCGAGCAGGGCGAAAACTTTGAGGATCAGTTCCACACGACCACCTGGAGCGGGGATTTTCTCTGGCGCAGCAACCGCTTCTACGCGGCAGGCGGAAACCAGCTGGTCTATCATGTCTTCTCCTATACCAAATACGATGAGCCCATGCTGCATGGTAACGGCAACATGGTCTGGCCCGGCTTCCGTCCGCAGCCCAATGTCGGTGACAATCTGCAGTTCAACCGCCCAAGTATGGGATATATGGGGGATTACAGCAGATATCTGGCCCGCACACAGCTGATGCTCCGCACCGGCGAGGCAAAGCTGGACGCTGCCATCTGGTACCACAATTACAACAATGACCGCTGGGATTTCGACGCCTTCCTGCATGACGATTCCCTGGAAAAAGCGGGCTACAGCTATGAATTCTTTGACCCGTCCTTCCTGAAGCTTCCCAATGCCGTCACCGAAAACGGCGTCTTTGCGGCAGATGGCCCCGGCTACCGTGCCATCCTCTTCAAGGATCAGACCGGGCTGCCTGTGGATGCCGCGCAGAAGTTGCTGGAGGCAGCAAGAAACGGGCTGGCTCTGGTCTTTGCCGGTGGAATGCCCTGCAAGGCTGCCTACTGGTCGGCAGCTTCCACTGCCGATGATGCCCGGGTTGCCGCCATTATGGAGGAACTGAAGGACCTGCCAAACGTGCTGCAGGTAGCAGAGGCCTCCGACTGGGCCGCCGGCTTAAAGCAGCTGGGCATTGTCCCCTCTGTGGACCCCGCAGGCGCGTCCCTGCTCTATGCCCGCCGTACCGCCGCTGACGCGGATTATTACTTCCTCTACAACCAGAAGAAGCACTTTTCCAGAGATGAGATGTGGCTTCCGCTGCCGAAGATCGACACACAGATCACCCTTCAGGCTGCCGTGCCGGACCGGATCCCCTACCAGCTGAGACCCTGGAGCGGTGAGATCATCAGGATCCCAGAGGCACAGGTCACCCGCTGCGGCAGCGCCATCACCCTGCGTCTGGAGCTCTGCGGCAACGATACCGCCTCTATTGTGCTGGCCGATGCCGGCTGGAACACCGGGAAGCAGCCGGAGCTTGCCGGCAAGCTGCTGGAGGACCTGGGACTGGAGACCTGGCGTCTGAAGCTCGTCAGCTACGAGCCCGGCGAAAAGGCCCTTTCCGGCGACGACCTGACCGATACTGCCCTGGTGGAGCTGAATGTCGGCCCCATCGGCAAGGCAAAGCCCTGGACAGAGATCGACATGCTGCCGGACGGCAGGGACGGTAATACCATCTCCGGCGTGGGCGTCTATGAAACGGAAATCTTCTGGGATCCTGACCAGACCTGCCGCGCTGTGCTGGATCTTGGCAGCGTCAACGATCTCTACCGGCTCTATGTGAACGATACCGAGGTTCCCGGCGCCAACCCTGTGCACCCTGTGCAGGAAATTTCGGCTTACCTTGAGGCCGGTGAAAACCGCATTCGGGTAGAGGTTGCCTCCAACTTCTATCATGCCGAGCAAAGCCGGAACTATCTGAACACCAACTATGTGGAGGAGAAGGCCTATACCTGCGCCGCCTTCGGCATTCTGGGCAGTCCGGTGCTGCATCTGTTTGAAGCTGAGTGAGAAAAAGTTCAGAAAATGCAAGCGGATTTTACAATTTGATCCTGTTTCCGTGTGGGGAAACATGAGATAATAAAAGCAAGTTAAATGCGGCAGCGGCAGGCACGCCACTGCCGGAAACATCAATCAGAAACAGGAGGCAAGCTTATGTCTTATGTAATCAATCAGGAATTCTGTTCCGCATGTCATCAGTGCCGTGTGGAATGTCCCATGCACGCGATCCGTCTGAAAAACGCGAAGTACTGGATCGACCCCGATAAGTGTATTTCCTGCGGCAAGTGTGTAAAGGTCTGCCATAACGGCTGTATCTCCAACCCCGAAAAGCCCGCTCCTAAGGCTCCCGCACATGAGAAGATCATGAAGCAGGCAGATGTTGTGGTCATCGGTGCCGGCGCTGCCGGTATGGTTGCCGCCGCAAAGGCTGTAGATCAGGGCAGAAAGGTCATCGTGCTGGAGAAGATGCATGAGGTTGGCGGTTCTGCCTGGTATGCGGCAGGCTTCCGCTGTCACTGGAGCAAATGGCATGAGGCTGCAGGCGCAAAGGACAAGCGCAAAAAGGAATATGAGCGCTTCATTAAGATGGTAGACGGTAATGTTGATCCGGAGCTGCTCTGGCGTATGTTTGAGGCAAATGCAGAGTTTATCGACTGGATGATCGATGAGCATGATCTGGCTTCTGCCTACAAGCTGACAAAGACTCCCATGGGCCTGGGCCTGGAGGGCACCTTTGAATGGGAGCGTGCCGGCACCCGTATTGACAAGATGATCGGCCCCGGTGAAGGCGGCTGGTATATGACCACCCATCTGCGCGATGATCTGACTGCCCGCGGCGGTGAGATCCTCTACAAGACCCCTGCGAAAAAGCTCCTGACCGATGAGTCCGGCGCAATCTGCGGAGTTCTGGCCGAGGACGAAGGCGGCGAGATTGAGATTGCCTGCAAGGCTGTGGTTGTTGCATCCGGCTGCTTCAGCCGTAACAGGGACCTGATGAAGAAATTTGCTCCCAGCTTCTATGAGAACGAGGGCAAGGATCCCATCCATATCTTCTCCGGCGCAGGCTCCAACGGCGACGGTATCCTCATGTGTGATGAGCTGGGCGCGGATATTGACTATGTAAACCGTCGTGTCAATATGTTCGGACCCATGCGTCACCCCTATCCCTGCGTCAGCCTGAACATTGCCCTTGGTAACAGCGGCTTCTCCATCGGCACCCAGGGGGAGGTCTTCCCCGGCGCGCTGGGCATGCAGGAGGTCAGCCCCCTGACCAAGGATCCCAAGTGGCATATCTGGAAGATCGTGGACGATAACATTGCGGCACAGGCAATTGCCGATGCGCAGGCACAGCCTGAACAGTCTCCCGGTATGAACCTGAAGGCCTTCATGAACAACTGGCGTGAGGTTCTCAATGAAGAAGCCATCCCGGAGGACAGCGGCATTGATAACGCGGTGGAAATTGCCGATACACTGGAGGAGCTGGCCGCAAAGCTTGGTGTTGACGAGGCTGAGTTCCTGAAGCATGTGGCAGAATACAACGAATCCACCAAGAATCCTCCTGCAGGCGGCGGTATGCCTCCTATGATGATGGACGACGACGATGATGATGATAAGCCCGATCCCGAGATGATGGCGAAGATGTTCGGCGCACCCAAGCCGATGCTGCCCGTGGAGAAGGGACCCTTCTATGCCCTGAAGCTGAAGATGTTCCACGAGAACGCAGTTGGTGGCATGACCATTGATAAGAACGCTTCCGTTCTTAAAAACGGCACGCCCATTCCCGGCCTGTATGCTGCCGGTGATACCACCCGTGGCATCATGATCCCCGGTGATATCGGGGTTGGATACATTGAGGGCGTGTTTACCGCACTGACCCAGGCCCTGAATGAAGGCTACATTGCCGGCGTTGAGGCTGCCGCGTATGCAGGCTAAGGCTTCCAAAAGCAATACAGCGCAGCATGAAATGATATAAAAAGAAGGCACCGGCAGTATTTTGATATGATTGATATGATCCCCCTTAAGTAGACAAGGTAAAAAACCAAAGTCTGCTTAAGGGGGATTTTCTATGCCTGAAAGGAAGCACACGCCTGCAGGATCATGACAGGGAGCTCAGTTTTACAACCAGCGGATCAGAATATACGGTCTTTGTCTGTCCGTCAGCATCGGTATAGGTCAGCCAGGCACGAACTACATATTTCGTGGAGATGGAGACGGGCTTGAAGCTGTAGCTGAAGCTGCCGTCTGCCCGGTAGGAGGAAAAGCTGACCTTGGTCCGGCCACTGGTGTTCAGGGTCAGTGTTTTGCTGCCCAGCTTGGTGGAGGTGATATAAACAAGACCATGGCCGGTAACTGGATAGGTGCCGGTGCTGTCAGCGTACTGATCAAAGCAGCCGGTGACAGTCAGCTTGCTGCTGCTGCGTGCGGCTGAGACAGAAGCAGTCGGTGCGGTCAGAACGGGCTCTTCTTCGGAGATTACCGTGACATCCGCGACGCAGAGCCGGTCGATCACCTGCCCGTCGGCGTCGGTAAAGCAGACTGTATAGCTGCCGGCGTCTGCCGCAGAGATATCTGTCAGGGTCAGCGCCGTTCCGGAATAGCCGGCCTTGCCGGTTTCTGAAATACCGGAGACGTCAATCGCCTGCCCGTCCTTCTGCCAGACGGCTGTGCAGCCGGGTGCCTCATACAGGGCGGTCAGGGTCAGGCTTTCGCCGGCGTTTACAGTCAGGTCGCGGTGAGCGGTGTAGCTGTTGACAGCGGGCTGGATGGTATAATCATAGGTTTCCGGGCTGAAGAGCGTGGCGACCCAGCTGTTGTCCTGGTCCTGAATGAAGGGGCGCAGACCCGTCATGGTAACACCGGGCTCCAGACCGAGGACGGTGTGCAAAGGAATGGCCATTTCGTAGGTGTTGCCACTGTATGCGATGAGTGTATCCTCCTGCCCTGCCCGATAGGTATAGACGTATCCGCTTTTGGTAGCCAGGTAATACCAGTTCCATACGTTTTCATAGCTTGGGCCGGTATACCACTGCAGGTTATATACCGGGGCGTCGGCATCGGCCGGCAGGGTAACGGCAATATATACATAATCTGCATCATTTTTTACCAGAAAAACGGAGTCGTCGGTTTCCTGCAGACGGGTAGCGTCGGCCCATTCATCCGTTCCGATGGTACCGTCAATGGTAACAGTAGCAGGGCTGCAGTAGTAGAGCTCGCCGTCAGCGGCTGCCGGGCCACCGATCTGATACATGGAAGCATCAGTCCTCAGGGCAGGGTCCTCTGCTTCGGTGATGGTAAAGCTGCCCAGCAGGTTGCCACCCAGAGCGGCGTACCAGAGCCCGTCGTTGGCAAAGCGGACAGTGCGCTGGTTGGAGCTCAGGTCGTTATTGCCCACGGAAAGACGCAGGTATACGTTCCATTTTCCGGGCTCCAGAGAGCCGGGGAGCTTAATGCGCAGGCTGCTTTCCGATGTGCTGCAGCTTGCCCAGCTGCGGCTGTCAAGGTCAACCTCACAGGCTGTCCAGACGCCGTCCTTTTCCAGAATGATTTCTGCCTTCTGCTGCCGTATGGGATTGGCAAAGCCGGTGTTTTCCACCTTGAAGTCCAGTGTAAGCGTACCGCCCTGTTCGACAGAGGCACTCAGGTCACTGTCACGCAGGACAAAGCGGTAGCCCAGATGATCCCGCATGAACTGGTAGACAGTCTGGCCGTAATAGGCGGAGTTATCCACACCCTCTACGTCATCATCCGCACCGAAGGTGTAATCCTTATAGAGCTGATAGATATTGCCGTTGATATAGCTCAGATGGGTCAGATACATCTCCGGGATGGCATTTTCCGGCAGATAGGTATCGAACTGCCGGGCCCATTCCAGATTGCCGGAAAATTCACCGCCGAAGTAGGCAGTCGTGCACTGGGTGTACATCATGCCCGTTTCGATGGGACGGTTTGTTTCGGCATAGGGATAGGTGCCGAGGTCACTGTCGGAGCCCATGTAGCCGTCATTGTACATACCGACCCGGGCAGCCCTGGAGCCGGCAGCAGAGGTATAGCCCTCCAGCTCCAGCCGGGAAGAAAGGCCCAGCCATTCGGCAAAGGTGTCCCAGGTGCGCACAGTGACGGGAATGGGGTCCGGCACGCAGTCCAGCATGGCATCCAGCAGCTGTGCCTTATAGGAAAGGGAGGTATATTTGCCGCTGTGCTGTTCACCCCAGGCGCCCACAAAGCCGGATTCCACAAACATCAGAATGTCCTGATATTCCTCCAGCAGGCCGCTCTGCCTGATCTGGTCAATGTGGTGCAGTACCTGGTCAAAGGAGGCAGGCTCCGGATTGGACTTGCCATATGCGTCGTAGCGGAAACGCAGGGCGATGGTGCAGCCGCTCTGACGGCAATTTTCAAAGGTGCCACGGAGGCCGGTGAAAAAGGCATCATCCAGATCGTAGTCTGTGCCTTCTGTGTAATTTCCGTCCTCATCCGTGCTGCCGTTGACACCGGAGGAGAAGGCCCCGATATCAACAAACATCAGCACCAGCGAGTTTGGCGTGACAGAACAGACCGGCGTGTTTCCGGGGGCACAGGTGTACCACAGGGTTTTTGTATAGCCCATGCCGGGGTTGACGATGGTCCCGACCGACTCGGTGTAATCAAGACCGGAATCCTGCAGGGTGTCTCCGGCGGAAACAGACACCAGACAGCAGCTGCTCAGCAGAGCCAGGATCAGAAATACAGACAGGATGGGTTTTATGCGGGAGAGTACATACATAAGAAGGCCTCCTATACGAATAAATACGGTATAAAACCATGGTAATTGTATCTTACGGCATTTTACCCGTCAGCGCAAGACGGAAAAAACCAGATCGCGGCTGTACGATGAACGTTTTTGGCACGATTCAGACAGGAGAGGGCAGCGCATGCAGCTGTCTGATCGGCACACACATAAAATGAGATTCACAAAGGCATTACAGAATATTGCATGGCTTGACAATTGTTCTGAATAGAACTATAATGGTTCTATTCAGAACAATTCGGGAGGTTTATATGATCTTTTGGGAGAGGCTGAAGTCCTTCAGCGCCTTGTATGAAAAGCTTACGGAACCGATCAGGGAGGAATATGACTTGACACAGCTGGAGTTTGATATTCTGATGTTCCTTTATAATAATCCACAATATAAAACTGCAAATGATGTGGTTCGGGTGCGGCGACTGGCAAAGTCCCATGTATCGACCTCAGTTGCGTCTCTGAAGAAAAAAGGCCTGCTTGCGGGAAGCTATATGGAAGGAAACCGGAAGAGTATCCGATTAGAGAGAACCCCGGCCGCGGCAGAGATTGTTTCCGCAGGGGCAGCGGCCCAGAACGCATATGGCGAAATACTGGCCCGTGGCTTTTCAGAGACGGAAAAGGAGCAGTTCAGAGAACTGTTCCTGCGGATCTGCGATAACGCCAACACCGAACTGGAGCGGAGGCTGTAATGGAAATCCTTGTAAAATTGATCGTCTGCCTGATCGCCGGTGCCGGCGCCGGGATCGGAACAGGCTTTGCGGGTATGAGTGCAGCCGCGATCATCGGACCGATGCTGGCAACCTTTACCGGAATGTCCGCCTATCAGGCACTGGGGATCGGACTGGTCAGCGATGTACTGGCCAGCGGCATCAGCGCCTGGATCTATCATAAGCATGGGAATCTGGATATCAGAAACAGTCTGCCGCTGCTGATCTCTGTACTGTGCATGACAGTGATCGGCAGCCTGATCGGCAGCTATGTACCGAACAGCTCAATGGGGGGCATGCAGCAGATCGGTCTGTTCTGCGTGGGCCTGAAGTTTCTGCTAAAGCCTCAGAGGACCACGAAGGAGCAAATGAAGGCCGGAGACCCGAAGAGCCGTCTGATCAAAGCGATCGTGGGCGGTATCATCGTAGGCTTCATCTGCGGCTTTATCGGTGCAGGCGGCGGCATGATGCTGTTGCTTGTGCTGTCAGCCTTCCTGGGCTATGAGATGCATATGGCGGTGGGGACCAGCGTATTTATCATGATGTTTACGGCCCTTACCGGTGGTGTGAGCCATATGGTCATTGGCGGCGTACCGGACCTGTTCTGCGTGGTCGCCTGTGTGATCTTTACCCTGCTGTTTGCACGTATTGCTGCCAGGATCGCAAACAGAGTCGATTCCGTCAGGCTCAGCCGCATGGCGGGCATTGTAATGGTTGGCTTTACCGCGGTGATCCTGACGGTTAATTATCTGCTGTAAACGGTTGTGCGGGCGGGAAAATTCCCTGCATGTAAGGATGACTGTGGTTGCACGCCGGCGGAGCAGGTCTGTATCGCATGGAAATAGCCACCTGACGAAAGGACCTGATGATGAGCGCATGCGGCCTTTGTCAGGCCTTCTGCCCGGAGCGCAATCGCCTTTTCTCCTTCTTGGTTGCGATCACATGACGTACGGCCATAACCGGATGGTGCAGGATCATCCGGGGACCGGACCAGCGCATGACTGCCCGGATCTTTTCGCGCATATCCGCCCTATAGCAGTGTGTCCTGCAGTTGGAGCAGAAGGTCTTTGTTGCCATATGTGGGCAGTGATCTACCCGTGCGTCGGCATAGGCGGCCAGTGCGGTGCAGTCAGGGCACAGCTCGCCACGCCTGCTGTCGTGGTTGCCCCTGCAGTAAAGGCTGATCATCAGCTTTACAACCCGCTTTTCATGTTCACGCTTATCTTCAAGGCTCTTTGCTTTCATGTTCTTACATCTCCGTATAGAAATTTTCTGATTAGCAAATACTAACCATGCGTCTGAATAAACTGCCGGCTCTGCCGGCAGTTTTTTATCAGCTGACCCTTCCGCTTTCAACGGAGCACACCGTGTCGGCAATGCAGAGGGTGGAACTCCTGTGGCTGACAAGAACAATGGTCTTATCACCCCGATGGTCACGAAGCGCCTTCAGGATCACGGCCTCGTTGAGACTGTCAAGGTTGCTTGTAGGCTCATCAAGCAACACAAAGGGAGCATCATGCAGGAAGGCCCTGGCAATGCCCAGACGCTGCCGTTCACCGCCGGAGAGCGTTTCACCGAGCTCGCCGACAGGTGTCTCGTAGCCCTGAGGAAGAGTCATGATGAAATCGTGAATAGAAGCCCTGCGGCAGGCCTCCACTACCTGCTCGTGGGTTGCTGTGGGATTTGCGATCAGCAGATTTCGCTCTATACTGTCATGGAAGAGCACAGTATCCTGGGTCACATAGCTCTCGTTATCTCGCAGGGAGGCTGTGTTGATATCCCGGATATTCTCCCCGGAGATGCGGATGCTGCCACTGTCCGCGTCCCAGAAGCGCATGAGAAGCCGCAGAAGTGTGGACTTTCCACTGCCACTCCTGCCTGAGATCCCGAGGACCTGCCCCTTTGGAAGGCGCAGGCTGAACTGATCGAGGATCCTGTCAGCACCATAGGAAAAGCTTACATCCCGGCATTCCGCACCGTCAAAGCAGATATCCTGCCCATCGATGACCTCCTGTACAGCGGGAACATCATCCAGTACATCCAGTACACGGTTCCCGGCGGCAAAGGTGTTCTGCAGCCCTGTGCCGAGACCGGCCAGTGCGGTCACAGGGCCGAAGCTGCTCATCAGCGCGATGACCGCGCAGACAGCTGTCCGGAACCCGATCGCGCCACCTGCACAGAGGCCCGCTGCCGCGAAGAGCATCAGGATATCCAGAAGCAGGATGATCCCGCCGGTAACGGCGCTGTTCGTGCCATCTGCACCCTTGAGCTTTTTTTCCTTCGCGGAAAGCGCATCCGAATGTGCATAGATCGCGCTGAGGCGCTTCTCTCCGGCGGCATACTGGATGCTCTCATTCACACCGCGCAGGGAATCCAGCACGAAGGCATCAAGGGCGGCGAATTCGCTCCGGAAGCCCTCTCCGTAGCTGCGGCTGATGCGCGCGGCAACCAGAGGAACAGCGATCCCCACAATGCAGTAGGTGGCAAGTGCGATCACCCCGAGGAGAATATGGAAGCTGCCGATCAGAAGGGTCATAACGACTGTAACGAAAAAGGCTATACAGACAGGGCTGATGGTGTGCGCATAGAAGACCTCCAGCAGCTCGATATCCGCGGTAAGTACCGCGATCAGGTCGCCCTTGTCCTTTCCTTCCAGCTTTGCCGGAGCAAGGGCGCGAAGTGCGCCGAATACCCGGTCCCGGATCAGGGCGAGCAGCTTAAAGGCCAGATAGTGATTGCGGTTCTGCTCCGCGTAGTGCAGGACACTGCGGGCAACTGCAAGTACCGGCAGGAGAATGCATATGGGCTTCAGTGCTGCCCCTGTCAGGGCATAACCGCCGAGCAGGGGGATGAAGATCGCGCAGAGGTTGCCAATCACACCCAGGAGCACTGCCAGTACCATGGTTCCCGTAAGAGGCTTTACCATAACGATAAGGCGCTTCATCACCTCAAAATTACTGCGTTTCATGCCTGCACCCCCTTTGTCATGCGCTCAAGTGCGATCTGTCCTTCCCATAGCGTGCGGTAGCGGCCATCCTGTGCAAGAAGCGCCTCGTGGGTGCCCTGCTGCACGACACTGCCGCTTTCGAGAACATAGATCTGGTCTGCATCCACAACATTTGCCAGCCTGTGAGAGATCAGGATCACAGTTTTCTCCTTTGCCAGCGCATGGATAAGCTGCATGATATCATTTTCGCTTTCGACATCGATGTTGGAGGTGGCCTCGTCAAAAATATAGACCGGAGAATCGTGCAGCAGAGCCCGTGCCAGAGCCAGCCGCTGCCGCTGTCCGCCTGAAAGATTGGAGCCACCCTCCAAAAGCGGGTGTTCAAGCCCACCTTCGCTGCGCAGATATTCGGCCAGCTTTACCTTTTCCAGCGCATCCCACAGGGCTGTCTCCGGGGCATCCGACTTTCCCACCAGCAGGTTTTCGCGCACGGTTCCCTTGAAAAGATAGCTGTTATGGCTGATCATCGTGATCTTCTCCATCAGGGAAGACTCGACAACACTCCGGATCTCACAGCCTCCCAGTGTTGCGCTGCCGGAACAGGTGATATGCCGGCCCATAAGGATTGAAGCGATGGTGGATTTTCCGCAGCCGGACTCACCGACGATCGCCGTAAAGCTGCCTGCAGGAAAGCGCATGTCAACACCGTGCAGTATTTCCTTTTCCGCACTGTAGCCGAAATGCAGGTCGTGCAGCTCGATCTCACAGCCTTCGGGATGCTCTGTTCTGCTGCTGTCCTCCGGCAGATCCAGCAGACGGAAGATCTTATCTGAAGCTGCCATGCCATTCATGGCCACATGGAAGAAGGAACCAAGCTTGCGCATCGGAAGGAAGAAGTCTGCGGAAAGCAGGATCACCACAAAGCAACCGACAAAATCGATCCGCCCCGCACTTTTCTCCAGCAGGGCAAGGATGATGCCAAGTGCAGCACCGCCATAGGCGATGATATCCATTACGATAATGGAATTAAGCTGCATGGAAAGCACCTTCATCGTGACCACACGGAAATGTTCCGCTTCACGGTTCATCTCGTCATGCCGCTGTGCATCCGCCTGATAGATCTTCAGTGTGGTGAGGCCCTGCAGATTTTCAAGGAAGCTGTCACCCAGAGCTGCGTATTGTCCCCAGTATTTGTTCAGCAGGCGTTTCGCAATCTTCTGCACCGCGACAATGGCCATGGGGATCAGCGGCACGCAGATCAGGAGGGCCAGCGCAATCTTCCAGCCGATCCGGCCAACAACAAAGAAGAGGGTTACCGGTGCCAGCAGCGCATAAAAGAACTGGGGCAGATAGCTGCCGAAATAGGTCTCCAGCTGTTCCACGCCTTCGCCGGCCAGCTGAACAACCTCGGCGGTGGGAACATGCTCTGTGTAGGAAGACCCCAGGGACAGTAGCTTCTCATAGATCAGCCCCCTGAGTGTCCGCTTTACGCTGCGGGATGCGTAAAAGGAGGCCAGAGCAGAAAGCTTTGTACTTCCCACGCGAACGGCCGCCGAGATCAGGATCAGCACAGCGGCTCCCCAAAAGGAGACCGCTTCCCCTGACGCGAGGCCACCCAGCAGCTTTGCGACCGTAAAGGTCATGAGGACGCTCGCCAGCAGACCGAGCCACTGCAGCAGAACATTTGCTGCAATGTATTTTCCGGAATCGGGCACCAGCCCGAGCAGTCTTGTTTTGATCATTTTGTATTCTCCTGTGCTCCGAGGCTCCGGAGAGCCCGGCTTGTGTTTTACAGCCCGTACGGATCCTTGCTTCGGTTATGCATCAGAGGGGTGTTCCTGAAGCACCCGGAAGCGTTTCTGTGAAAAATAAGGCTGATGGTTAGAATTTGCTAACTATAATAGTATAACACGCCTTTCGGCAAAATAAAAGCGCGGCCGGTTCAAAGACAGGACGGACACAGCAAAATAAAAGCAAAATGCCCTGCTGTGAAGACCCACAGCAGGGCATTTTTATTTAACACAGGCTCAGTGGCGCTGCGTAACAGCATACGGTGACCGCGTCCGGCGGCAGAGCACTGCCTGAAAGCTGCTTGCTTAATCCTCCGGAATCCCGGCCCATTCGCTGACACGGGACAGGTTGAAGGTGCATACGCTTCCGTCGTCATCTGTGCCGGTCACAGCCATGTCGACGCAGGAATCCTCTTCGTCTGCAACTGTAACAACGACATTCCCTTCTTCCTCGCCGCCTTCCGCGTAGCCTTCACCGGAGGTAATGGTCAGGGTAAAGCTTCCGTAGGGGGCAGGTTCTTCCTCGTCTCCGTCGGTAATGCTGACAGTGTATTCCGTATCCAGTGCAAGCTCACTGAGCAGGGCGTAGCCGCTGAAATCGGTTTCGGTGGTCATTTCACCGCTTTCACTGCTGATGGTCACGGAGGCGTTGCGGATGGGTGTACCCTTGCGGTTGTAGAACTGCAGCTTCACATATACACCATTGCTGCTGTCGATCAGGTCGGAAAACAGGTCATCCACAGTGGGTTCATAGACCTCCTCGGCGGATTCCTCGACGGAGGCTTCCTCAGCAGAGTCCTCAGCAGAGCCCTCAGCGGAGGAGTTGACCTCGGAGGTCTCACTGCTGCTTCCCTCAGCGGAGGAAGCAGCGGCCTTGCTTCCACAGGCGGTCATTGTGGCGAGCATCGCCAGAGCCAGCAGGATCACAGTTAATTTTTTCATTCGTTGGTACCTCCTGTTTCAGTTTGTGGCAGTACAATTGCATATACCGATTCGATCAGGTCCACAACGTCGGACCGGCTGACAAGCGCGATGCTTTCGCCGTTGACGGCTGCAAGGCAGTAGGTGTTATCGTACCGGTAAAGCGCCAGGGTGATCTGCGGAAAGGCTTCATTATCCAGATAGAAGGTGATGCAGACCTCTTCCTGATCGGTGGGAGCTTCCTCTGTGAAGGAGGCTGCCGTCAGGCCACTGACGGACTGCTGGAAGGCGCTGATGTCCAGTGCTTCTGTATCCGTGTAGTGCCAGATCCGTGTGTACTGTACTTCGTCTGTGTCTTCTTCGTCCTCCTCACTGTCTTCTGATTCTGTTTCCACCAGCTCGGAGTTGATCGTATAGATTTCGTCATCAAGGGAAATATCGATCTGCGTGATGTCGGAGAAAGAAGCGGTCATAAGCTCGTCATGCCGCAGATCATTGTAAGAGGCTTCAGTCAGGGACTGGTAGGAGCTGTCTGAAAGGATATAGACAATGGGAGAATCGTTCAGACGGATATAGGCGGTGACAGTCAGCTCCTCCGCATCCTCCGCATCCTCGGTATCGGCTTCATCGTCAGCCTCCGCTGCGTCCGCTGCTTCACTTTCGGCTTTTTCGGCTTCTTCGGCTTCTTCGGCTTTTTCGGCCTCGGCAGCCTCCCAGGCGGCAAGCTCCTCACGGTTCCGGCCGATGCTTACGGTGAAGGTAACCGGGTCTGCGGTTTCTTCTGCGGCGGACGATTCTTCCGCGCCATCGGCCGCTTCCGATCCGGTTTCCGGCGTATAGGTTACGGTGACGGTAAGCTCCGGGTCATCCAGCCCCCAGGCGGCAAGCTCCTCTTCGGTTACGTTGTAGCTTGCATAGTCGGTGAGGGGGACATAGCTGAGAGAGGTCAGATAGGAATGTACCTCAGTAGTATCCAGAGGGCCTTCGTCGGTGAAATAGATATCCTCCGCGCACCAGCTTCTGTCACTGTCTTCCTCACAGGTGATGGTATAGTTCTCGCTGCCGGAGAAGACAACCTGATCGGCGTTGAACACATCGGGAATATCGTCATTGAGGATCATATCGCTGAGCTGTACCTCGAAGGTGTCCATTGGGTCAGAAACGGCCAGATAGACCTTTCCGTCTCCGATGGATACATAGCGCTCGGAATCCAGCGTGCTATAGTCTCCCAGAAGCAGCTCGTAATCCTGGCCGTCAGCGGTCAGACTGATCCGGCAGGCAGGGTCATCCAGCCCGTATTGACCGAAATCCGAAACCTGATCAATGGTAAAGGCAACATCAAAGCTCCGGAAGGTCTCCAGAAGCTGATCGATGGCATCCTCACTGACCGGGAAAGCGTCATCTTCATCATAGCTCCAGTCAGAATCCCTGTGGAAGGAGAGGGAGGTATCCTCGTACTCCCAGGACAGGGCTGTTACGGTTTCAGGGTCAATGGACAGGATCGTGTCATTGCTGCTCCGGATTTCCTCCTGCTTTTCCTCATAACGGGTGACGCCAAAGGCTGCAGCGGAAACAAGGATCAGCAGTGCCAGCAGGATCCCAAGCTTTTTGAACTTACTCATTTGCGAAGCCTCCTTCTTCTGACAAGCACGGCAATCCCGATGCCGAGGAAGAGAACCGGTATGGAGAAGATCATAAGCAGCTTGAGGGCGGATGCCGTGGTATCGCTGATGGTCAGATAATTATAGCCGAGAGATTTTGTGCGGATCGCCATTGCTTCGCTTTCGCCGATCAGGGAGGAGAGGGCGTTCATGGCAAAATCGAGGTTGGCACCGGAGGAGTAGGCGTTATAGGACTCGTCAAGGAAGTCAGAGGATGCAGTCCATACGATCTGGCCGCCGCTGTAATCCGAAACCGCAACAGCCAGCGCAAAGGGACCGTCAATATCGCCGTCCTCCTTATCGTAGGTTGTCAGCGCGTAGCCGGCGATCTTACTGAAGGCATCGTCCGATGTGGTCAGAAGCTCCGTAACAGTACCGTTTGAGGTGCTGTCCACGGTCATGCCGCCGGCCAGAGGCATGATCACGTAATAGTTTTCATCGATCAGGCTGTCGGTAATGTCGCTGCTGTTAAGGTCAGGCAGCATGATATAGGGAGACTGGAAGGCATAATGGTTCCGGTCACCTTCGACAACAACGCCGTCCGCAACGGTTACACCGTAGGCCTCCAGCACACTGTAGAGATTGGTCAGGGTGCCATCCTCTGTCGGGCCGGCAAAGACCATAAGCCGGCCGCCGTTTTCTACATAATCAGACAGGAGCTCTGCCTCCTCAGTGGAGATATCACTGGACGGGCCATAGATCAGAACGCAGTCGGCATCCTCGGGGATCGCGTCTTCGTTCAGAAGGGAGAAGGAGCTGCATTCCATATTGGATTTTTCAATCTGCTCCGAAAATTCAGCCGGAAGCTCGGCTTCACCATGGCCCTCAAGGGTGTAGATCTGTGGCAGAGAGTCGCTGACCACATAGTCGATGGCAGAGGTGATCGCGCCTTCGCCGTCAAAGGAATATACGTAGGAATAGGTGGTGTAGTCAATATCCGTCAGGTAGATATCGCTGTAGCTGATATAGCGGTATTTGCTTCCGCACTCCACAACCAGGCTGTTGTTGCTTACGGTCTCATCTGTATAGGCCTCGGCAAAGGTCGGGTATACGTCCGGATTCTTTTTGGATACCGTGATATGGTCAGAGAGGGATTCATATTTTGCCAGCAGGTTGTCAAGGACATCATCCTCTGCATCGGCCTGTACGATCCAGTAAATCGTGACATCCTCATCCAGATTGTTGACAACGGCCTTGGTGTTGCTGGTGACCGAATAGAGCTGTGAGGAGCTGATATCCAGCTTTGTCCAGGTGGACGGTAAAGCCGATACCAGAATGTTCACGGCGATCAGGATCGCCAGGACCAGAAAGGTAACAAGAAGGGAATAGCTTCCACCGCTGAAGGCAAGCCTGCTGTGGTCCGCCTCGGGCACGGCAGTATTCCCTCTGGGACTGCTTCTTTTCATCAGTTATACCTCCTTTTCTCCAGTGACTGGACAGACAGAAAAAGAAAGAAAATGATAACTGTGATGTAGAACACAAGAGAAGTAATATCAAAAATCCCGTTTACAAAGTCATAAAAGCGCTCAAAAAGGGAAAGGTTCTTCATGACCTTCGGCAGGAGATCCTCGAACACCGAGTTGTTGAACCAGTAAAGCGCACAGGCGGCAACCAGTGTACAGCCACCGAAGGCATAGCCCGCGTTTTCACTGCCGGTCAGATGGGCAAGGATCCATGCCAGCAGCATGAGCAGGATCGCGACGCATACCAGAGCACCGAAGGCTGTGGCCGAAACGTATTCCGCCAGGGTAACGCTGTAATAGTTCAGAAGCAGAAGAGGGATCGCGATCCCTGCGGCGAAGCCCTGATTTTCCGTCAGAGAGGAGATAAAGGTGCCAATGGCGATCAGGGCTGCGCTCATCATGAAGAAGGCCAGCATGGAGCCGTAGGCTGTGGGCAGGTATACATCACCGAAACGGGCAAAGATCAGGGGATACAAAGCAATAATGCACATAGGCAGCAGAAAAACGGTGAGAAGCGCGAAATATTTGCCGAGTATGATCCGGGCCGGTGTGATCGGAAGGGAATAGAGCAGCTGATCGGTCTTCTGCTTTTTTTCCTCAGAGATCACACGCATGGTCAGCACCGGTATAATGACAGTCAGAACGATGCAGACAAATTGAAGGACGTATTCAAAGTTCGCAATCGCGGACTGCAGGTTGTAGAGCATGGCGCCAATGCCGACAAAGACCAGCAGAAAGGCGCAGAAGAGATATGTGGAGAGAGAACGGAAGCAGGTTCTCAGCTCATGCTTGAAGATTGCGATCATAGGGTTACCTCGCTTTCCTGAGAAGCGTTATCCGGCAGGTCTGCCTCAGGGGGCAGCTGTGTTGCGGTGGTGGCATCCGGAGTGGACGGTGCGGAAGTCGTGGCAGCGGTGGAGGCTGTTGCCTTTCCGGCCTCCTCTGTCAGCTCCAGGAATACATCCTCAAGGCTTGCCCGGGAGAAGGTCATTTCAAAAATCGGAAGACCTGCTTCGGCAAAGGCAAAAAAGAGGCGGATGCAGAGGGCACGGACATCAGGCAGCTGTGTGCTGATCTCCACAAGGGTACTGCCGTCCTCCTGCGCCTGGCAGGTCCATGAGAATTCCGGCTCTGCGGGCCGGATGTCCGGCGCTGTTTCCAGCCCGGCTTCCACGGCATCGGCTTCCGGCATTGCCTCCGGCGTGATGGCTTCGGCGTCTGCCTCTTCGGCCCCGTTTGCCTGCAGGGCGGTCAGCACGGCGTCTGCGTCCCCGGCCGCAGCCTGCACCTGCATCCGAATCCCGCCGGATCCGGCCAGTGTGTGCTCCAGATTGTCAGGCGTGTCAAAGGCAACCAGCCTGCCCTTCGCGATGATCAGCACCTTTTCGCAGATCGCCTGTACCTCAGACAGAATATGTGAACTGAAAATAACGGTGTGATCTTCACCAAGATGGCGGATCAGCTCGCGGATCTCAATGATCTGGATCGGGTCCAGGCCTACGGTTGGCTCATCCAGTATGATCAGTCCCGGATTTCCAAGCAGCGCCTGTGCGATACCCACACGCTGCTTATAGCCCTTGGAGAGGGATGAGATCAGGCGTCCCATTACCTGGGTGAGGCCTGTCTGGGCGGCAACGGCTTCAATCTGTTCCCGAAGCTCTTTTCCCCGCAGCCCTCTGGCCTCACCGACAAAGCGCAGATATTCCTCGGGCGTTTCCGACAGGTAAAGCGGCGGCTGCTCCGGCAGATAACCGATCAGCTTCTTTGCCTTCTGCGGCTGCTCATAGATATCATAGCCACCCACACACACCTTACCGGAGCTGAGTGAGAGACAGCCCGTCAGGATATTCATGGTGGTGGACTTTCCGGCGCCGTTGGGACCCAGAAAGCCATAGACACCGCAGCCGGTGATCTCGAAGGAAAGGTCATTTACCGCCGGCGTGCTGCCGGTGCCATAGCATTTTGTCAGATGCTCAACTGTAATCATGGTAAACCTCCCTGTAAATCCGCAATGTCAGCGGATCTGTAGATTCTTCCGAAATTATAGAAAGGGAACCTGAAATCAACCTGAAATAAACAGTGAATCAAATGTAAACAAAAAAAGCGTGCTGCAGCGCTTAATGCTGCAGCACGCCTGTGCGGTCGGATGAAAGAACAACGCGGAAGGTGATCATATGCGCGTCTGATATTTTTGCGGTAATTTTTCCACCGTGAGCCTCAGTGATCTCCCGGGCGATAGCAAGTCCGATCCCGGAGCCGCCGGTATGTGTGGAGCGGGATTCGTCCGGACGGTAAAAACGGTCAAAGAGACGTTCGGGATCCAGACTGCGGTCCAGCGTACAGGTATTGCTGACCTCTATTATGATCCGATGCCTTTTTTGTACTACGCTGAAGCGGATCTCGCCGTTTTGGGGTGTATAGCGCAGGGAATTATCCAGCAGCACGGATAGCAGCTTCTGAATAGAAGCCCGGTCACCGTAGGTGGTGATATGGTCTTCAATGGACTGCGTGTAGTGCCTGCCGTCTGCCGATGCCAGTGTCTCCATGGCCTCCGCGGCCTCCCATGCGGCTTCGCTCAGGGAAAAGACGGCTTTTTCGGGGAAGGGAACCTCTTCATCCAGCCGGGAAAGGGTTACAAGCTCGGCCACCAGCTTTGCCAGACGCTCTGACTGCTTCTGGATGTTTCTGACCCATTCATTGTCGGGTGTAGTCAGCTCCAGAATGTCTGCGCTGGTAGAGATTGATGTAATGGGAGTTTTAAGCTCATGCCCGGCATCTGTGATAAAGCGTTTCTGACGCTCCAGGTTTTGCAGAAAGGGCTTCATGGCAGCACCGGAGAGCAGGATCACCAGTGCCGTTACGATCAGGATACTGCCGCAGAGGATCAGCGCGGAGATCAGCAGCAGCGTCCTGCAGAAGCGTGCAGAATCCGCAATATTGAGGAACACAATGGTCAGCTCCCCGTCGGCTTCCGATACCCTGTAGCGGTAATCGCCGTAAACGCCGGAATCCTTTCCAAGGTCCAATACAGCCCGTGTGTAGCTGTCCGCGTCGGATTCGTCCACAGAGGAAATATATTCGTTTCCGAAAACACTGACAGAACCGTTTACGCTGCAATGGACCAGAAAGAAGCGGCTGGTAAATTCACCCTCCGGATTTTCAACCCAGTCCATCTGATTGATGGGGATCCGCTGCTCTTCGCTAAGGCTGGCGCTGACCTGCTCGTATTCCAGGATCCCGTCCAGTGTGCGCTCCTGCTTCAGTCTTGTCTGGTGGTAATTCATAAGGTTGATCCCGGCGGTAAGGACCAGCATGACCAGGGAAAAGGCTGCCAGAGAGGATAGCACAAAACGCCGTTGTATCTTTTTCAGCATTCGATCTTCTCCAGTGCGTAGCCGGCCCCGCGGATCGTACGGATCTCAACGTCGGCATCGACCAGCTTTAATTTTTTGCGGATATATCCGATGTGAGTCCAGAGCACATCCGTCCCTGCGTCCGATTCCGTCTGCCAGACGCTGTCGATCAGCTGCGCTGCGGACCAGACCCGCCGGGGAGAACGGAAGAAGAGCTCCAGCAGCTGAAATTCCTTGTTGTTGAGACGGAGCGTGCCGCCCGGGCCGACCAGCTCATATCTGACACAGTCAAGCCGGGTCTGTGAAAACTGCAGGGTTTCCGACTCATATTGTTCGGAAGCGCGTCTGGCCAGAGCCTTAACCCTTGATATAAATTCCCGGGTTGCGAAGGGCTTTGGCAGATAATCGTCAGCGCCGCTGTCCAGTCCGATACAGCGGTCTTCAATCCCGGATTTTGCCGTGAGCATCATGACCGGGACGGCAGACCTTTCACGCCGCAGCTGAAGCAATACCTCGAGGCCGTTGATCCGGGGCATCATGATGTCCAGTACGATCACGTGGTAGCTGTAGCGATGGATAAACTGCAGCGCATCTTCCCCATTGTGTACGATATCCACGGTGAAGCGGTTCCGTTCCAGCAGGTATTTGAGACCTTCGGCAAGCTCCGTTTCGTCTTCGGCAATCAGAACTCTCATTTTGCACACCTCTGCTATTGAAGAACTGCGCTTATCCTAGCACAAAAAGCTGAAATAAACCTGAAATTACTGTAAATTTTACCTTCGGCTGATCCGGAACAGTAAAATTGAATTGAAGGGCAGGAAAGGGTATAATAAGGAAGGATAGAACGAAGCGAAGACAGAAGAGAAGAAGCGCCGAGAGGAGGAATCGGCATGGGCTATATACCGGACCAGTCGGAACGGGCAATCTATAATGTCATCAGCAGAAGCAATGGGATCAAAGCCAGGGAGATCGCGGCAAAGCTTGGTGTGGACCATAAGACGGTCAACCATGCCCTCTATACAGCACCGCTTATGAAGGAGCTCTGCTATCAGGACAGGGATTATCGCTGGCACGGCCTGATCCGCCAGACCAGACCTCACTACGGCCTGCAGGAATTCAGCGGCTGGTATGGAAGGGTAAGTGAATTCCTGACGCTGGAGGAGGACAGCTGGATGACGGTACTGCAGGAGGGCTGTGACCGCATTGGCAGGAATCTCAATGATACCCGGGGGTTGCTGCACTCCTTTCGGGACTGCCGGCAGCAGATGCGCGGGCTCTTTGAGGACCTTGCGATCTTTATGAATGGCAGCGGCTTTGCAGACTGGGAGCTTGTTTTCGAGCTGCGGATCAAAAAAAGCAGGTATATCCGGATCTACACAGATGTGCTGGTGATCACGGAGCGGCATGTATTTTCACTGGAATTCAAGATGAAGGATCAGATCGAAGCAGAGGAGGTTGCCCAGGCAGGGAAGTACTGCCCGTATCTGGAGCTTGTCTTCGGGCCGGACTATGAGGTTGTGCCGGTGCTGGTGCTGACCCGGGCAGTGGATCTGCTGCGGCGCTGCCGGATCCCCGGACAGGAGGGGGAGCTGCCGGTCTGCTCCGCTGATATGCTGTTTAACGTATTTGATGAATACCTGAATCTGATCCCCGACAGCCATCGGGGCTGATGGCTGCTGCAGATGGCAACGTCCGGTATTCCGGAATTGCCGCGTATGCTTTGGTATGCTATAATGAAAAGAGCAAATTCGATACGAGGTGAGCGCATTGCTGAAATTCGACAGGGAAAATTATACGCTGGAAACCTATACCTATAAAGGTCAGGAGATCGTCTACCGGTTTTATCAGGATATCCTTTACTGTGAAAAGCCGGTGGACCCCAAATACCAGACGTTGAATATCAAGGAGCCGGTTTCCATCGGGGGAAAGACTGTGGATGCTTCTCAGGCACCCATCTTCTTTGGGATCGGTTGTGCGGGCTTTTTGTCCTCTACTGCAGCCAGCGGCGGCAGCTTTGGCATGCCCGGAGGGGGCCCTGAGGGGCCCGGTGGTCCGGGCGGCCCTATGGGTGGTCCCGGTGGTCCTATGGGTGGTCCGGGTGGTCCGGGTGGCCCAATGGGTGGTCCTGTGGGTGGCCCCGGTGCTCCCGGCGGCCCTGTGGGCGGTCCTCCCGCTATGGGTGCGCCCAAAAGCGCTGCGCAGATCACCAGCAGCGAGGAATGGGAGGCTATGGCAGGCGGTGAAGGCCATGCGGGTGGCGGCATTATGGGCATAGAAACCCTTGGCAGCTACCGGCAGCAGGGCATGCCCGGCCCCGGTCCCGGTGGGGAACCCGGAGAAGCCGCGCCCCCGGATGGCAGCCGCTGGGGCAAGCTTGCGCTGGGCTATGTGATCGTTGAGGTGGGCTGCCGGGGCAGAGAGAACCAGTGGCCGGACGGTACCTATTACGGCAAGGCTCCGGCAGCGATCGTGGACCTGAAGGCCGCAGTCCGTTACCTGCGCAGCAACGCCGGGCTTATCCCGGGTGATCCGGAGAAGATCATCTCGACCGGTGGCTCCGGTGGCGGCTGGCAGTCCACACTTCTGGGTGCTTCCGGCAATTCGGCCTGGTTCGAGCCCTGGCTCAAAGAGATTGGCGCGGCGGATGCCCGGGACGATATCTTTGCTTCCTACTCCACGAGCCCCATCATCTCCCATGAGATCGCGGATGCTGTGGTAGAATGGCAGGGCAGGGAGCTGATCACAGAGCCCGAACAGAGGGCTCATTCCGACGCAATCGCGGCGCAGCTGGCGGATTATCTGCAGCAGGAGACCTTTACAGGCAAAAACGGCTATGGCCGGCTGACTGCTGACAATCTGGGCGAGTATATCGCAAAGGAATATCTTCGTCCTGACGCGGCCCGCTATCTGGCGAAGCTGGACGACAGTGCCCGGACAGCCTATCTTGCGGACCATCCCTGGATCCGCTATGACGGAGAGAATGCGGACTTTACCTTTGCGGAGTTCGGCGTTTATGCTCCCCGTGACGCCCGGGTGCCCTCCTTTGATGACCTGGGCTATGAGCAGCCCGGTCCCAACCTTTACGGCGATGCGTCACATGCTGCCCGCCACTTTACCGATTACGCGCTGCAGCTGGCCACCGGCGATCCCGGGGCAAGGGTTCCTGAGGAGCTGAAGGCGATCGTGCTCAGCCAGAGCCCGGTCTGGCATATCCTGCAGAAAAATACGGATGCAGCACCCTACTGGTGGATCCGCCACGGTGCCTGCGATCCCTGTCTGGCGGTTCCACCCGCCGTTCTGCTGGCGACTGCTGCCGAGAATGCCGGGAAGACCGTTTCCTGCCGGCTTGTATGGGACGGCGGACACTGTGAGGATGACGATCAGGACGAGTTCCTGAAATGGGTGGGCGAGATCACCGGCTACTCCATCTGAGCAGAAGGGCATTCATTCTGAATAAAAAAGTCCCCTCAGGCAGGCTGTAAAGGGCGCTGCCTGAGGGGATCGGTATTTATGGATCCGCTTACAGCTGTTTCATAAGGTTGACCATTTCTATGGCGGACAGGGCACAGTCATAGCCCTTGTTGCCGGCCTTGGAGCCGGAGCGCTCAATGGCCTGCTCGATATTTTCGGTTGCGATGACGCCAAAGAGCACAGGAATGCCGCTCTTCAGGCCAACCTGGGCAATGCCCTTGGTGCACTCATTGATCACCAGCTCATAGTGAGAGGTAGAGCCACGGATCACACAGCCGACACAGATCACCGCGTCATATTTGCCGCTCATAGCCATCTGCCGGGCAACCACGGGAATCTCAAACGCGCCGGGGACCCAGGCTGCATCGATGTTGTCCTCTGCTACGCCGTGGCGGACCAGACCGTCAACGGCACCGTCCAACAGCTTCTGAACCAGAAAGCTGTTGAATCTGGACGCGATGATGCCGACCCGCATACCCTCGGGTGCTACGACTTTACCTTCAAGAAGATGAATGCTCATGTTCAGTTACCTCCGATAATTTTCTGTTGGGAACCGGCTTGCCCGGTTCTCGTTTTCTGATGTTTCTCTGATAGATATGGGATCCTTTTCGTCCGGTCCTGCCTTATACCTGAATGCTGGTGAAGATATGCCCCATTTTATCCTGCTTGGTCTTCAGATATCTGGCATCGTACTGACCGGGGGCGATTTCAATGGGAACCCGCCTGAGGATGGTGAAGTTAAAGCCCTCCAGACCGTAAAGCTTACTGGGGTTGTTGGTCATCAGGCGGATGGACTTTATTCCGAGGTTCTGCAGCATCTGGGCTCCGCTCCAGTATTCCCGGAGATCGGCCGCAAAGCCGAGATCCAGATTCGCTTCGACCGTATCACGGCCCTGCTCCTGCAGCTCATAGGCCTTCAGCTTGTTGATCAGGCCAATGCCACGCCCTTCCTGCCGCATATAGAGGATCACGCCCCGGCCCTCGGACTGCACCATCTGCATGGCCTTTTTCAGCTGGGCACCGCAGTCACAGCGTGCAGAGCCGAATACATCGCCAGTGAGGCATTCGGAATGGACCCGGCAGAGGATGTCCTCACCGTCGCCGATGTCACCGCAGACCAGGGCAACATGATGCTCACCGGAAATATCATTGACAAAGCCATAGATCTGAAAGTCACCGTAATCGGTGGGCATTTTGGCGCAGGCCTCCTGGATCATATGGTTTTCGTAGCGGCGCAGATAATCCTGCAGGTCCTTGATGGTGATAAAGGGAATATCATAGCGGAGGGAGAGCGCCTGCAGCTCCGGGGTGCGCATCATGGTGCCATCCTCCCGCATGATCTCACAGCAAAGGCCGACCTCAGTCAGCCCGGCCAGACGCATCAGGTCAACGGTGGCTTCTGTGTGGCCCTCCCGGACCAGAACACCCCCGTGTCTTGCAACCAGAGGGAATACATGGCCGGGCCGGCGCAGATCGTCCGGCTTTGTATCCGGGTCGGCACAGGCACGGCAGGTATAGCCGCGCTCCACTGCGGAGATGCCGGTGGTCGTGTTTACATGGTCAATGGAAACAGTAAAGGCGGTGCTGTGGTTGTCTGTGTTTTCCGAAACCATCTGCGGAAGGTTCAGCCGGTGGGCAATGGCTGCGGACATGGGGGTACAGATCAGGCCCTTTGCGTGGGTTGCCATGAAATTGATATTTTCGGTGCTGGCAAATTCAGCCGCACAGATCAGGTCCCCCTCGTTTTCGCGCTCCGGATCGTCTGTGCAGAGGATCAGACGGCCCTGACGCAGGGCCTCAAGGGCCTCAGGGATGGTGTTGTATTGAAAGCTCATGGTGCTTACCTCCTGTCAGAAACCGTTCCGGGCAAGAAAATCCATGGTGATTCTGCTTTCGGAGGTCTTCTGCTTTTCCGAATAGATGTTTGCTGTGCCGGTGCTTAAAAGCTTCTGCACATATTTCCCGATGATGTCATTCTCAAGGTTGACGGTGTCTCCCACGTGTTTGATCAGGAGGATCGTCTCACTGCCGGTGTGGGGAATGACGGAAACCTGAAAATCCACAGTGGAGACTGCCAAGACGGTGAGACTGATGCCGTCTATGGTGATGGAACCCTTTTCCACAATGAGTGCAAGAAGCTCCGGTGCGGCCCGGACTGTGACCAGGACGGCATTCCCCTCGTGCTGCATTCCTGTGATGGTGCCGGTACCGTCAATGTGGCCGGACACGATGTGCCCGCCGAAACGGCCGTCTGCAGCCATAGCGCGCTCCAGATCGACCGGGGTACCGCTTCGCAGCTGCCCGAGGTTTGTGCGGCGAAGGGTTTCCGGCATAACATCTGCTGTAAAGCCGTCAGACAGCAGCCGGGTTACTGTCAGGCAGACGCCATTAACGGCAATGGAATCTCCGATCCCTGTTCCCTCCAGCACTTTGCTTGCGCTGATGGCAAGCTCGACGGAGCTGTGGCCGGATATGACACTGCGGACAGTGCCTACCTCCTCTACGATCCCTGTAAACATGTGCCGTTCAGCTCCCTTCGTTTTACGTCGTACTCCAGAAGCAGATCAGGGCCAAGCTCTGTGATCTGCAGGTTCTGAAGCTGTGTGCCATGGTCCGGACTGTCTGCGCCGGGACCCTCAATGGGCGTTTTCGCGTCCCGGCCACCCAGCAGCTTCGGCGCGATATAGGCGCAGACGTGACTGACAATGCCGGCCCGGAGGGCAGAGGCATGGATCTCGCCACCACCCTCGACCAGAACGCTGTCAACCGAACGGCTGCCCAGCTGCTCCATAAGTGCCGACAGATCCACCCGGCCGCGGCCATCAGGAATGCAGAGGACCTCCAGACCGGCTGCCTCCAGCAGTGCCAGCTTCTCCGGGTCTGCCTGTGCACAGGCAACAAGGGTGGGATATTCCCGGGCTGTCTGCACCAGCCGGCAGCTCATGGGAATCCGAAGGGTGGAATCCACTACGATCCGCAAAGGCTGGTGCGCACCGTCAATGCGGCAGTTCAGCATAGGGTCATCTGCCAGTACGGTGCCGATCCCGGCAAGGATGGCGGCGTACTGCCCGCGCAGGCGCTGGACATGCTGCCGGGCTTCCGATCCGGTGATCCATTTGGAGGCTCCGGTCCAGGCGGCAATCTTGCCGTCCAGTGTCATGGCATATTTCATGACCACATAGGGCCTTCTGGTGGTAATGTAGTGGAAGAAGACCGGGTTTAAAGCGTCGCACTCCTCCCGGAGAAAGCCCTCCTCTACAGTGACCCCATGGGCGCGAAGCATGGCGGCGCCTTTACCTGCAACCAGAGGATTTGGATCACCGGAGCCGATGACCACCCGGCTGATCCCCTGCTCCAGAATGGCTTCGGTACAGGGTGGAGTTCTGCCATAATGGCAGCAGGGCTCCAGTGTGACATAGATGGTGGCGCCCGCGGCGCTCTCGCTCAGTGCGGCGATGGCGTTGCGTTCGGCGTGGAGTTCACCGCACTTCTTGTGCCAGCCTTCCCCGATGATCCTGCCATCCTTTACGATGACCGCGCCGACCATGGGATTCGGGGCTGTCCAGCCGACCCCCCTTCGGGCCAGCGCAATGGCACGGCGCATATAATCCTGTTCGTTCATAGCTTGCTTTCCTCTCTCCGCAGGTCAGAAAAACACGGCATAAAGGCGGCAAAAGCGCCCTGCGGGATTTACCACAGGACGCTTTCTTCTCTGCCATTGACACACCGAAACAAAAAACACCCTGAAATGCAGCTGCATTTCAGGGTGGAGCTTGCGGATCAACGCAAAAAACTTCTTTCATCCAGACTGTACTGTCGGCTCCGGAATTTCATCGGATCAGCATCATGCCATCAGGCAATCGCGCGCGGGCTTTACCGCCGGTGGGGAATCACACCCCGCCCTGAAGTTTTATTCTTTAATTCGATAGCATTTTACAACAGTTACCGGTAAATGTAAATATGCTTCCGCAAAAAACCACAGAACAGGGAATATCTGTTGACCGGAGACGGTCAGAAGTGGACGGTTATGGCGGTGCCGCGTCCGGGCTCGCTTTCCAGTGTGATCCGGGCGTTATGGATCTCGGCAATGTGTTTGACAATGGAAAGGCCCAGTCCGGTGCCTCCGGTGGCACGGGAACGGCTTTTGTCTACCCGATAAAAGCGTTCGAACACACGGTCCTGCTGATCCGCAGGGATACCGATGCCGTTATCCTGCACCGTCAGGATGGCGTGCCCGTTGCTTTCCGAAACGGTCACATGCACCCAACCGCCTTCGTGGTTATACTGGATGGCATTCTGGATCAGATTGTCGAGAAGCTCCTTCAGCAGGTCCGGCTCGGCGGAGAGCTGGACGGATCCGCCCTGCAGCTTCAGGGTAACCCGCTTCTTCTGGGCACTTACCTGCAGACCGGCGCAGGCGTCCTCTGCCAGAGCAAACAGATTAAGGGAAGTAAATTTCCGCGGCAGCTCCTTGTGGTCCAGCTCCGACAGGCGGATGATATCGTTGATCAGGGAAAGAAGCCGGTCCGCGTTATGGCGGATCTCCTCAGCAATATGGGGCGCACGTTCGGGGGGGACCATCTCATTTTCCAGCAGCTCCGCATAGCCGGAAATCGCGGTCAGGGGCGTTTTCAGCTCATGGGACACATTGGCAGTGAAATCCTGCCGGCTGGAAACAGCGGCAATGATCCTGTCATGCTGACTGCGGATCCGGTCAGAGAAGGGCTCCAGCTCGCTGTATACCGGAGTGACCAGATCGTCATCCAGATGCTCGGCCATCTGCTCTATGGGACGCAGCAGCTGGGCGGTGAGCAGGTAGGAGAGCAGAATGCAGAGAGTCAGGACAATGACAAGCAGGAGCAGGATCACGGGCAGGGAGGCCAGAAAGACGGATGTGATGGAGCGGGCCTGGGTAGAGACGCGCAGAATGGTGCCGTCCTCCAGCCGCAGCGCATAATAATAGGTATTCAGCTTCAGCGTATCAGAGCGCCGTACGCTGGCACCGGAGCCATACTGCAGAGCAGACTGGATCTCCGGACGGTTCAGGTGGTTCGAGAGATCGGCGGGGTTTGTATCGTTGTCATAGAGGACTGTCCCGTCCGGGGAGATCCAGGTGATGCGCAGATTGTCCTCCTCCAGCGTCTGGAAGACGCTGCTTTCGCCATAGCGGTTGGTGTCCTCGCTGGCAGCGTAGGCATTCTGAAACACGCCGGTATCGGCCAGCAGCTGTGCGGACATCTGCAGATCGCTTCTGACCCGAAGCTGGAAGAGATTATAATAGACCAGAGTCAGGCAGAGTGCGGTTGCAAGCACTGCGATCAGGGCGATCAGTGAAAGCCGCAGGGTGATCTTCTGCTTCATCCGGCGCCCTCCTTTGCACCAGAGATCACATAGCCGACATTACGCACAGTCCGGATCAGATGGCCACTGTCTCCAAGCTTTTGCCGCAGGGTTTTGATGTGCATATCCACGGTGCGGGTTTCACCGGGGAAATCTGTGCCCCAGACTGATTGCATGATGACTTCGCGGGAAAGTACAAGGTCCGTATTGATCATCAGACAGCGCAGAAGCTCATACTCCTTAAAGGTCAGTTCCACCGCTTTGCCGTCGGCATGTACTGTGTGGCGGCTGTGGTCCAGCACAATGGAGCCCACCACCAGAAAGGGCGGCGCTTCATCCTGACTGCGGCGCAGCATGGCCTTTACTCTGGAGAGCAGCTCCATGACGGAGAAGGGCTTGCGGATATAATCGTCGGCGCCATCATCCAGCCCCTTGAGCATATCAGCTTCTGTAGCCTTGGCGGTTACCATGATCACAGGGATCCGACGGGTCCTGGGGCTGCTGCGCAGCTTACGGATCACTGTATAGCCGTCCTCATCCGGCAGCATAATGTCCAGCAGGATCAGGTCCGGCAGGGTATCCTGCAGAGCGAGGTATAGCTCCGACGCGCGTTCAAAGCCCTGTACTCTGTGATCGACGGTACTCAGGGCGATGCTTTCAATTTCCAGAATGCTGGAATCATCCTCTACAATATAGATCAGTGCCATAGGAGGTCCTTCCTTCAACAACGGGTTTTGTTATAGCATACCACCGGATATGGGCAGGATGCAATGAAAATTCAAGTCCTGTTTTCCATTTGCGGGCCCGGAAAATTTACAGGCAGAGGAGCTGGGAAGCACAGGGCTCCGGTTGCTGCAGGGTATAAATGGCGGTTAAGAGCGCAGATGCAATCTTGTGACTTTGCTTAGAAACCAATATAATAAGGCTATATACAAAGAACAGGAGGAACGAAAATGTTTGAGCTTGTGAAATTCCAGCGCGGCGTCTATACGCCGGAGGAAAAGGCTGCTCTGGATGCATGGGTAAAACTGGAATATCAGTCCAAGATGCCCCCGAGACCCCCAGAGGCGCAGCCAAAGGATTTTAACACGGTTTCCGGCTATGAGATGTACTATTATGCCAAGGGCTGGGATCCCTGGAATCCTCTCTACTATGATTATAATTATGCCAGAAATACAAAATGGGGCGACGTGCCTGCCATGGCTGGCATGCGCGAGCCCATGGGTATGGGCATGCTGCCCAGTGAGCTGGGCTTTGAGAGCCCACCGCCGGGAGACAGCAGCTACGTCGGTGACGGCTATGATTTTGAGCTCTACTATTACAAGCCGATCTATTCCGGAGACGAGTTCCATACAAAGGTCGTCGGCCAGGACTACACCGACCTGACCGAGGATGGCTCCACCATGCGCTTCTTCGTAACCTGCATCACCACGGATATGTACAACCAGAAGGACGAGCTGGTATGCCGTGCGGTCATGCACTGGCCCTGCTTCCTGTGCAAGCTGGCTGACGGCAGGGTGCTGAGCCGTGACGAGCAACTGCAGTTCCGTATGCAGCAGGCACAGGCAGGCGGTCCTCCCGCCCGCTATATCCGGCCGGCCCATAAGTACACCGATGCGGATTGGGAGCTCATGAAGAAGATCTGGTCCGAGGAGGTCATCCGTGGCAAGAATACCCTTTACTGGGAGGATGTCAATGTGGGCGATGAACCTCCCATGACCTGCGAGTCCCCTGTCACTGATTATGACGCACGCCGCTACACCGGTATGCACCACACAGTTGGTGCCATTGCGGGCGATACCGTCCGGGATTATGTCATGGGCAAGCGTGTGGAGCGCCGCTTTATGAAGCGTGAGGATGGCGTGATCGGTCTGCCGGAGTCCGAGCGGACCCATTTCCTGAACTTTGTCGGCAGAAACTTCTGCCGCCGCCTGGTCACCAACTGGATGGGCGATGACGGCTCCATCCGGAAGATGGGCTGGAGAATGGTCAATGATTATCCGCCGGAGAAGCAGTTCAACCACTTCCCGGAGGGCCACTTCCGTGAGAGCTGGCTGCTGAAGGTGCCTGCGCTGAAGGAATCCGGCCGCTTTATGAACACCCATGGCATGGGCCCTGACTGCGCCCTGGTCCATGGCTACGTGACCGACAAATGGGTGGAAGAGGAGACCGGTGACCATCTGGTCATGCTGACCGTCTGGTGTGAGGACATGGACGGCAACATCTTCCAGGAGTGCGAATTCTCCGTAGTCCTGCCCACAAGAGCATAAATTTTGCAGGGCCTCTGCCCTTATCAGGAAAGCAACCCCGGATACCGACTGGTATCCGGGGTAATTCTGTCTGGTACGCTTATTCATAAATGCTGCAGAAATCACAGAAGCGCCGGAAGAGGATGGCTGCCTGCCCGCGGGTTACGGTGCCCCGGGGGTTCAGCGTGTCCGGCCCGGTACCACGCAGGATCCCGGCTGCGTTTGCCCAGGCAACGGCCTCGGTGGCGTAGTCGGCAACCTCGTCCCCATCCGTAAAGGCGGAAAGATCTGCTTTTTCGATGATATCGCAGTCCAGAGCCAGGGCACAGCGGTAAAGCATGACGGCAAATTGCTGCCGGCTGATCGCCTGCTCCGGAGAGAAGGTATTGTCGGAGGTTCCGGAGGCAATGCCGGCAGAGACGGCCCAGCACACAGGCCGCTGATACCAGCTTCCGGATGCCACATCCGTGAAGGAGCTCCCGCTGCTGACCTCCGGAGAGCCACAGATTCGGTAGAGCCCTGTAATGGCCATGCCACGGGTCAGGGCCAGGGACGGCTCAAAGCTGTGGGCAGAGGTGCCGGACAGAATGCCGTGATTATAGACGAAGGTGATGTCATCCGCATAGCTGTCGGCGGGGATCACATCATAAAAGCCGCAGACGGCGTAATCAGCAGCAACAATTGCCTGCAGCCAGGTGGCGATCACAGGGAGATATTGTCTGTGTCCCTGTTCACTGAGGTGCCAGAAATCCGTGCTGCGCAGAAAGGTATCTCCACGGGTGTCGGCTGTGGAGGTATCAATGCCGCTGACAGAGGGGTCGTTGGCGTGGAAGATCGGAATACCACGGAGATTACAGACAGTGATCAGAGCCTGATTGTAATCCTCGGTGGTCAGGCCAAGGCCGTTTTCCTCGCCGGTGGAATTCCAGGAGGTGGAGCACACGATCAGGGCGTCCGGATAGACGGTCTGCGCCCGGTCGAGGATGACATTGAGGGCGCCCATCACTGTGTAGCTGTTCCGGCTTTCGGGATCGTCCCCGGGCGGGATCTCGCAATACCAGTCGTTGCCGCCGCCTTCAATAAAGATGATGTCAAAGTCCCCGTCCGGGAATTCCCGCCGGCAGACAGGGCTGAAGCAGCCGCCCGGGGTCCGGGTGGTGATGTCAGCGGCGCCCAGCGTGGAGCCACCGATGGAGGCGGTTTCCACCTCCATGCCGTATTCAGCTGCCAGCATGCCACACCAGGAGAGGTCGAAGGACGAAAGTCCGTGGCCGTTGGTCAGGCTGTCACCGAAAAAAAGAATGGACTTGCCGGACAGGGCAGAGGGGTCCCCTCCGGGATCGGTGTATATGGAGGGGGACTGGCTGCCCAGCAGCGTCTGGGAAAGCAGCGCAAACAGCAGAAGGACAGCGGTAGCCGATTTTTTTACAACTCGCATAAAGAACACCTTTCAGAATGGACGGGGTCAGACGGAGGAACGAACGGTCCTTATCATTTATTATAGCAGAGAAAGGAGCTGATGAACATCCTGTTTTTGGAAAAGCAGCCAACCAGGTGGTGAACAGGGAAATTATTTACTAATATCGCTATCTGTGATAAAATATAGGGTAAACACTCTATAACAGGCAGGTACCGACTATGAATCACAGGCAATGGATGCGTTACACAGCAATCGGATTGCTCCTGATCCTCCTGCTGCCGGCTCTTTCGGCCTGCGGCAATGCAGAACCCTCAGCAGAGGAGGTCGAAAGCTTCGCCGGACCGGGAAAGGTGGCATATCCAGGCGAACCGACCCTGTCGATCGAAGAAGCCTTCGTGGAGGAAAGCAGTACTGACGGAACAGGCATGCTGACCGAGGCCGACACCGGTGCGGTCAATTTTAAGGAAGCGGACATCGAGGGTGGCGACGGCAGCGGCATCTACTCCTACATACAGACAGTCTCACCCTATGAAGAGGGCAATGAATGGGCCGGTGAATGGTGCTATCTGACAGAGGAAGGGTCCTCAAAGCGCTTTGCCACCTTTGGCTGCGGGCTTTGCTGTCTGGCTAATATCTGCAGTACCCTGACGGAATACCCCTGCGATCCCGGCGAAATGTATGACTGGGCAAAGCAGTGCTCGGATTACGCCGGAGACGGGGCGATCAGCTGGACACAGATCGAAACTGTAGGCGAACAATCCGGCTTTCCGGGAGAGCTGTGCACAGCCGGGGATTATGAAAGCTTTCAGGCGGATATGGCGGATTCGAAGACCATGCTCTGCCTGATCAGCAGCTATTATGATGAGACCATCTGGCAGAATCTTCCCGGTCATTATATCACCATCTGGGAGTACGACGCCGAAACCGACACCGTATTTCTGACCGACTCCAGCCGGATCGTAAACAACCGTTCAAGAGTTGCGCTGGAGAACATCTATAAAGCGCTGGACCTGAGTGACAGCTACCAGTATTTCCGCGTGCCGAAGGCCTGAGAGGGGCCTGTCGGAAGAAAAACAGAAGCATTTTGATCAGACATACAGGCAGTGCATTGCCTGAACCTATTGGAGGAATCGCATGAACATGAATGATATGATCTGCGGCTTTCGCATGAAGCGCAGTGTCCGGCTGGAGGAGCTCAGCGGTGTGCTCTATGAGCTGCAACATGAAAAAACCGGACTGAAGCTGGTCTGGCTGCAGCGGGACGATGAGAACAAGACCTTTGGCATCGCTTTTACAACCCTGCCCTGGAATGATACCGGTGTCTTTCACATTCTGGAGCACTCTGTGCTCTGCGGCTCGGAGAAGTTCCCGGTCAAGGAGCCCTTTGTAGAGCTCCTGAAGAATTCCATGAACACCTTCCTGAATGCCATGACCTTTCCGGATAAGACGGTCTATCCTGTGTCCAGCTGCAATGCCATCGACTTCATGAATCTGGTCCGGGTCTATCTGGATGCTGTGTTCTGCCCGTCCATTTACCATAAGCCGGAGATCTTCCGGCAGGAGGGCTGGCACTATGAGCTGGATGAGACCGGAAGCGCCGCCTATAAGGGCGTTGTCTTCAATGAGATGAAGGGTGCCTTCGCGGATGCGGACGAATTCATGGAGAATGAGATGAACCGCGCCATGTTCCCGGATAACTGCTACCGCTATGTCTCCGGGGGCGACCCGGCGAAGATCCCGGACCTCAGCTATGAGGAATTTCTGGACGGGCACCGGAAGTATTATTCTCCCTCCAATGCCTATGTATTTCTGGACGGCGATCTGGAGCTGGAGCCGGTGCTGCGCCTGCTGGATGAGGATTACCTCTGCCACTTTGAACGCACGGAACGGATCGCGCCCCCGCAGCTGCAGCAGGCAGTGGATGGCGGCATCCGGGAGGTGGCCTATGAGCTGGCGCCGGACGAGGAGGAAGCAGGACACGTGCGCCTGAACTGGGGCAATGTGATCGGCCGCTTTGACGAGCGTGAAAAGCTGGTGGGCATGCAGATCCTGTCGGAGTATCTCTGCGGCAGCAATCAGGCACCCCTGACCCGGGCTCTGCTTAGCCGCGAGCTGGCGGAGGATGTAACCCTGAGCCTGCGGGACGGCGTACTGCAGAATTACAGCTGTCTGGAGGTCCGCAACCTGAAGGCGGAGAACATCGAAACGGTCAGGGCACTGGTCCGTGAGACGCTGGAGGAGCAGATTGCCGGAGGACTTGACCGGGAACAGCTGGAGGCCATTATCTCCAACATTGAATTCCGGGCCCGTGAGCGTGACTACGGCACCTATCCCCGGGGCCTGATCTATGGTCTGACGATCATGGAGAGCTGGCTCTATGGCGGAGCCCCTGAGGCACTGCTGGAGGTGGGGAATCTGTTTGACACCCTGCGCGCCAGAATGCAGGAGGGCTGGTTTGAGCAGCTGCTCCGCGACCAGCTGCTGGAAAATCCCCACAGCTGTCAGATCGTCATGATGCCCTCCCGTACTGCCGGTGATGAGCGCCGTCTGGCAGAGCAGCAGCGCCTGCAGGCCGAAACCGCCGCATGGACGGAGGCTGACCGGACACTGATGCAGGAGCGTCAGCAGCGCCTGATCGCATGGCAGGAGAGCGAGGATACCCCGGAGCAGCTGGCAACGCTGCCCCATCTGCAGCTGGAGGACATTGAGGATGCCCCCGTCCGCCTGCCGCTGGAGGTCTCTGAATCGGCCGGGATCCCAGTGCTGCTGCATCACCAGAGCACCGGTGGAATTGCTTACCTGAAGCTTTATTTTGATGCGGACTTCTGCAATGAGGAGCAGCTGTCCCAGCTTGCATTCCTGACCGGTCTTCTGGGCGAGACCAGAACCTCAGCCCATACAGCCGAGGAGCTGATCACAATGGACCGGCTGCTCTGCGGCAGTACCCGCTACCATCTGGAGGTCTACGGCCGCAGGACAGGCTGTCTGCGGAAATTCTGTGTCTCCATGTCTGTGCTGGAGTCCAAGCTGGAGCCTGCCCTTCGGATGGTGGCCGAGATCCTGACGGATTCTCAGCTGGATGAAGAGCAGACTGCCTTCGAGGTGGTGAAGCAGGGCCGCCAGCAGCTGATGGAGCAGATCACCATGTCCGGCGCAACTGCGGCGATAGGCCGTGTAGCTGCCCAGAACTACGATACCGGTGTTGCCGGTGAGTATATCAGCGGCTTTGAATATTATCAGTGGATCAAAGCACAGGAGAACAACTGGGACTGGCAGACCCTTTCCGGTCAGCTCCGGTCGCTGCTCAGGCAGCTGGTAGCTACCCGGAATATGACCCTGAGCATTACCGGCGATGCGGAAAAGCTCATGGAACCTACGGCAAGACTGCTGAAGGAGCTGCTGCCTGTCGGTGAAGCACAGCCCGAAGTCTGCCGGCTGCAGCCCTGGGGCTTCCGCCGTGAGGGGATTGCCGTGCCCGGAGATGTATCCTTTGCGGTGCAGGGCGGCAATTTCAAGAACTCCGGCGCGGAGTACAACGGTGCCATGCAGGCTGCCGGCAGGATCATCAGTCTCTCCTACCTGTGGAATATGATCCGTGTGCAGGGTGGTGCCTACGGCTGCGGCTTCCACGTCCGCACCAATGGCATGGTGGATTGCTACTCTTACCGTGACCCCAACGCTGCGAACAGCCTGGCAGTCTATCCCACCTGCGGCGAATTCCTGAAGCAATTCTGTGAGCAGAATCCGGATTTTACAGGCTTTATCATCGGTGCCATTTCCGATTCCTCACCGCTGATGACGGCAAGGATCAAGGGGAATCTGGCAGATACCCACTACTGGCAGGGAATTGACTGGGAGCTCCGCTGCAGAAGGCGGAAGGAGCTGCTGGGCATCACAAAGGAGCAGGTGCTGGAAATGGCAGAGCTCTTTGGTGAGACCCTGAAAAACGGCGGTGTCTGTGTTGTGGGTGGCAGAAAGCAGCTGGAGGCCTGCGATCTGGATACGATCCTTTCCGTATAAGGGCCTGCGCTGAACAACAGAAAGAATAACCCCTGAGAGCGGCACCGTGGTGCTCCTGCTCTCAGGGGTTCCTGCTTTGTGTGGACCGGCAATGCCGGACTGCAGAATTGCTTCAGGGCCGTGGACGCAGCTGCCAGAAGGCCACCGCGGCGGCTGCGCCGACATTCAGGGAATCCACGCCGTGGGCCATGGGGATCATGACACTGTAATCGCAGCCGGCTATGGTCCCGGCTGCAAGACCGTCGCCCTCGGTGCCCAGAACCACCGCAAGCTTCTGCTCAGCCTGCAGGGCGGAGTCTTCAATGCTGATGGCACGGCTGTCAAGGGCCATGGCAGCTGTGCGAAAGCCCATGGCCCGCAGTCGTTCCAGACCGGACTGGGGCCAGTCAGCGGCACAGCTGCCGATCCTGGTCCAGGGGACCTGAAAGACCGTGCCCATACTGACGCGGACAGCCCTGCGGGACAGAGGGTCACAGCAGGTAGGGGTGACCAGTACCGCGTCAAAGCTCAGTGCGGCAGCCGCCCGGAAGATGGCACCTACATTGGTAGGGTCCACAATACCCTCCAGTACGGCAATGCGCCGTGCATCCCGACAGATGGATTCCGGAGACGGCAGAGCCGGCCGCCGCATGGCACAGAGAATTCCCCGGGTCAGCTGAAAGCCGGTAAGCCGGGCCAGCAGCTCAGAGTCCCCGGTGTAGACGGGAATATCACCGCAGCGCTCCATCAGGGGCAGACCCTGACCGGTCAGATGCCTGCGTTCCATCAGCATGGAAACCGGAACATAGCCGGCATCCAGCGCATGACCGATGACCTTGGGGCTTTCGGCGATGAAGAGGGCTTTTTCCGGGGCCCGCTTCGAGCGCAGCTGGGCCTCGGTGAGCTTTGTGTAGACCTCGAGTCCGGGGGCTGCAAGGTCGGTGATCTCAACAGTGTATGCCATGAGAATTCTCCTTTTGTATGAGGTTCACGTTTTTCGGCAACGGTGCTTCTATTATAGCCCCACGGCGTTTCCACGTCAAATATCCCTGCACAGCAGGCTCCGGCGTAATGCCGGATACCATATTCCGGTCCCGGCAGCAGTCGCACATTCCCGGGCAGAGTCCGTCTCTGCAGCCACATCTGCTGAATCATCCTTCCCACAGGATATAAAGCGTTATGGGAAGGGTTTCCCTTTTGTAAACCACCAATCTGTGCTATAATAAGCCACCTGAACTATATTTTATGGGACTGTTCCCCGGAGGGATTGTTATGATGCTTTCATGGATCACCGGCCCGCTGATCGGCGCCGGGATCGGTTACTGTACAAATTATATCGCTGTGAAGATGCTCTTCCGACCGCGGCACGAGCTGCGGCTCTTTGGCCATCGGGTACCACTGACACCGGGCGTGATCCCCAAGGGGAAACCGAGACTTGCAAAGGCGGTGGGGAATGCCATCAGCAGCAGCCTGCTGACAGAGGAGGATCTGGTGAGCCGGCTCTCGGCACCTGCTTTGGAGGATGCCGTGACAGCCGGTGTCCTGGAGCTGCTGCGGAAGGATACAAAGGGGCTGGAGCTGCAGGTCCTTCGTACAGAGGAGAAGGCGGAACAGCTGAACGCGCAGATCGCAGATCTGATCAGCCGGGAGATCATGCAGGCGGTTGGGGAAATGCAGATTTCCGACCTGGTCACCCGGGAGGGGGCACGCATCATTCAGGAGAAGACTGCAGGCACCATGCTTTCCATGTTCATCAGCGATTCGCTGCTGGAATCCGTCCTGCCGCCGGTGGGCAATGAGGTGGAGCGCTACATCGCGGAGAACGGCCCGCAGATGGTCAATAATGCGGCTGCCAGAAAGCTGGACGAGCTGGGGGAGCAGAGCCCTGCAGAGCTGCTGGAGCGTGCCGGTGTGGAGCAGTCGGAGCTGGAGCAGTTTATCCGTCAGGGCTACCGCAGGCTGATCCGAGCCGGTGCGGCAAGGGCGATCAGCCGGCTGGATCTGGCCGGTATGATCGAGCAGAAGATCAATGCCATGGATCCTGCGGAGCTGGAAGCGCTGGTCTTTTCTGTGATGAAAAAGGAACTGGGTGCCATTGTTAATCTGGGTGCGCTGATCGGGCTGGTGCTGGGAATCCTGAACATTTTCCTGTAAGGCCGGCTGTTGCGACGGGCCGATCCAAACCTGCGGGAATCAGTCAACAATCGGATGTAAAAAATATACAAAAATATACAAAAAGGTGGAAAAATGTAGATTGCCCGCATATTGCTTCTGTGCTATAATACGCTTTGTATAAGGGTAAGTATGCCTATAGGCCACTTGCAGAGACCAATGCAGGTGGCCTGTCGGTGACTTTAAACATATTTGCAGGGCCGCACGCCTGTGGCACCTGTGTCCTATATTGGAAACCCAAGGAGGGGAAAGAATGGAAGATCAGAAAATACTGGAGCTGTACTGGGATCGCGACGAGCAGGCCATCGTCGAAACCCAGATCAAATACGGCAAATGGTGCACAGGCATTGCCTACCGGATCCTGGAAAGTCAGGAGGATACCGAGGAATGCGTGGCGGACACCTTTATGTCAGCCTGGGATCACATTCCGCCGCAGCGTCCCACAGCCTTCCGTGCCTGGATCGGCAAGGTGACCCGTAACCTTGCATTGAGCCGCTACCGGAAGCAGCATGCGGGCAAGCGTGGCAGCGGTGAGGTTGCGCTGGCACTGGAGGAGCTGGGAGACTGCGTATCCGGCGATGAAAGCCCGGAGGGGAGCCTTGACCGTGAGCTGCTCTATAACACCATCAACACATTCCTGGGTGAGCTTGACCAGCTCCACCGTGTGGTATTCATGCGGCGCTACTGGTATCTGGACCCCATTGCCCAGATTGCCGGCCGCTATGATATGTCCGTGAATCAGGTGAATTCACTGCTGTACCGGCTGCGTCAGCAGCTGAGATCCAGACTGGAAGAGGAGGGAATTGCGGTATGACAAATGATGAACTGCTGGAAGCCCTGGGCGAGGCAGAAGACTTCTATGTTCTGGAAGCACGCAAGGATGCAGGCTCCATTACCGGTGCCGCTGCGGAAACTGCGGATAGCGGCAAAAGCTCAAAGAAAAAGAAGGGCAGTGTCTGGCCGGTCGTGCTGATCGCATGTCTGCTCTTTATCGTACTGGTAGCAGGCGGCGGCTTTGTGATGACAAAGATGCTGGGCATCAATGTCACTGGGCTTCTTGGCGGCGGCACTGCCTCCGCGGAAACCGTGGCAGCCGAAGCAGAGGATTCTGCCACGGACTTCGGTATTACAACTATGCAGGCCCCCACGGAGGAGGCTGCAGAGGCGGCGGAGCCCGAAGCTGCTCCCGAAGCTGCCACAGAGGAGGCCTCTCAGGAGGACGAGCTCATTGCGGAGGAGTCTGTAGAGGAAGAGGCTGTGGTCATAGAAGAGGCGGAAGCAGAGGATGCGGAAGCCGAAGAAGAGGAGACCTCCTCCGATGTGGCCTGGCAGACCTGCCTGCTGGCGGTTGGCGCTAAGGTGAAAACCCTGGACGATCCCGACAGCGACGATGAGGTTTCCGATAGCACAGCCGATGCCATCAACAGCTTTGCCTATGAAACCGCCGCGGAGATCCTGTCCGCGGGCGAAGGGAACACCTGCTTCTCCCCCCTGGGCCTTTACCATGCACTGACCATCGCGACCATCGGTGCGGAGGGCGATACCCAGGATCAGCTGCTGGAGGCACTGGATGCCGATGATGCGGAGCTCCTGCAGGAGGATGTTGAAAAGAGCATGATCTACAACACCTGCAGCGACACAAAGAAGACTGTTACCTTCACGAATTCCATCTGGCTCAGTAACGCCGAGGATGTTTCTGTGCAGGATGAATGGATCGATACTGCAGCGGCAGAGCTCTATGCGGATGTTGGCGCTGTAGACTACAGTGCATCAAACGTTTCCTCCATCTTCGGAAACTGGGTTGCAGATAAGACTGACAGCAAGATGAAGAACTTCGGTGACGAGGTGGAGACGGATGAGAACTCCGCTATGACCGTGCTCAGCACCGTGCTCTATGATACCTCCTGGAAGATTTCTGTCAACAAGCGCGACACTACAACCGATACCTTTACCACCTCTGATGGCACTGAGGTTACCTGCAGCTACATTCATCTGACCGATGAAGACAGCCGTGCGGTCCGTGCGGATGGCTACAACAAGAGCCGCATCTTCCTGAGCAGCGGCAGGATCATCATTGTGCTGCCGGATGAGGGCGTCGATGTGGAAGACCTGCTGACAGAGGAAAAGCTGGAGGAAATTTTCGAGGACAGCGATTATCAGTCCACTGCGGTTGAATGGAGCATTCCCAAGTTCCAGGCCGATACTGAGGACGCAGATATGACCGGCCTGCTGAAGAAGCTGGGCGTGACCGATGCCCTTTCCGCAGAGGATGCGGACTTCTCCGGAATTGCAGAGGGTGCTTATCTGTCTGCGATCCGTCAGAGTACGACCATTAGCCTGAGCGAATCCGGTATTGTTTCCTCCCCTGCGGAGGACAGCGACTCCACGAAGACGGATGCCGCGACCGATGCTGAGGATGCGGAAGAAGAGGAAGAAGAGGAAGAGGAGGAAAGCTCCGGTGCACTGGAGATGAACCTGAACCGTCCCTTCCTGTTTATCATCACCGCGGAAGACGGATCTACCCTGTATATGGGCATTGTCCGTAATCCTGTAAATTAACGAAGACATACAGAAAGAAAAATGGTGCGTTGCAGAGCTCTGCAACGCACCATTTCAATTTTTTGAGGAGTTCTGAAATTTTCCGGCTTTTCTATAGCCGCTGATATTCCGGAGCTGCTGACTCAGCAGTTGTCTGCAGCAGCTTCAGCGGAGGACTGCAGGAACACGGTCAGAAAATGCAGCTGCAGGTCTGTGTGGTTCAGGATCTCACGGATCTGAAAGGCGCTGGCGTTATCATAGTGAATACCGCAGACAACACAGCAGGTGAGGCCGCTTAGCTCGCAGAGAGTCTGTGCCCATCGGGCAGAGATATGGTCATCCTTATGGCCGGGCAGCACAGTAGTACGGACTGCTTCCCCGGGGCAGCAGATGCTCACGGCTCCGATATGGCTCTGATGGCCGCCGCTCAGCAGCACATGCAGACCTGCGTCCAGCTGTGTGGCTGTGATGGTGATCTCCTCACCGAAGAGGGGGAAGCACTTCTCATATATACATGTTTGCATATCACATACCTGTCCATTCCGGGACGGTGTCCAGATCAAAGCGGGCAAGGATCTTCCGGGTGATCTGGCGGTTGACATCCTCTATGGTTTCCGGATGGTTATAATAGGCGGGGACCGGTGGGATCACCATGGCACCCAGCTCTGAAACAGTGGTCAGATTACGCAGATGCAGAGTGCTGAAGGGACATTCTCTGGGGACCAGGATCAGTTCCCGCCGCTCCTTCAGGGTTACGTCCGCGGCACGCTGCAGCAGTCCGTCGCAGTAACCGGCGGCTATGCCCGCAAGGGTCTTCATGCTGCAGGGAACCACCACCATACCCATGGTGCGAAAGCTGCCGCTGGCCGGAGCAGCTCCATAGTCGGTATTGTCATACAATTGGGTGCAGAGCCGGCGGAGCTCTGTCAGGTCCATGCCGCATTCGTGCTGCAGGGTCAGCTCCCCGCAGTCCGATACGATCACATGTGTCTCAATGTCCGGGAAGGCCTGCAGCTGCCGCAGCAGGTCCACTGCAAGGGGAGCACCGGAGGCCCCGGTGATGCCGATCAGCAGGCGTTTTGTCTTGCTTCCCATGGTTACAGCTCAAAATCAGGCAGCCAGTGCTTCGGATCGACCTCCATAAAGGCTGCACGGGCAAAGCGGTCCTTCATGCGGAAGGGAACGGTGCAGTCGTAGATGGTCTTACAGCTGACGCCCACATTGGGGATCGAGTCGGAGTATTCCGGGTTGGAGCTGGGGTCCAGCGGGTGGCAGCGCACACCGGGCAGGGTGATAATGTCCTTATCTCCCTGAAAACGGGTGTTCATGGCCCACAGTACATCATTGGTGTCGAAGATGTCCACATCGTCATCCACGAGGATCACATGCTTCAGCTCCGGGAAGGCGGAGAATGCCAGGAGTGCTGCCTGACGCTGTTTGCCCTCGTCGGTGTAGACGGTCTTGCGGCACTGGAGAATGGCCATATATTTGCCGCCACCGGAGCGGTGGGCATAGCAGTTGAGCACCTTGCCCGGCAGGGCCTTGTCGATCATGCCGAGGATGCTTGCTTCAGTGGGGATACCGGCCATATTGACGTGCTCCTCAGAGGGGCCGATGCAGGTCTGCATGATGGGATTTTTGCGGTGAGTCACGGCGGTGACCTTCAGACGCCAGCATTCGGAGCTGGCCCGGCCGTTGTAGCCCGGGAATTCCGGCATGGCATAGCCGGTGTGGCTGTTCTGGTCCTCCTGAACGTGCTGGCCGGCAAGAATATAGCCCTCAATGACATATTCGGCATTGGCAATGGCGTTTTCGTGGATGCTGACGCAGGGAGTCAGCTCCACAGGCCGGCCGCGCAGGGCACCGGCAATGGAAAGCTCATTAAAGCCCAGGGGCGTTGTAGGGGGCTCAAAGCAGGAGGTAACGTTGATCGCGGGGTCCACGCCGATCGAAACGGAGATGGGCAGGTCCTGCCCAAGCTCTGTGGCACGCTCTGCCATGGCGCCGATGTGGCGTGAGCCCGGCTGCAGGAAGATGGAGAGCTCATCCTTTGCCTGAATGCACATGCGGTGAATGGTAACATCGCTGAGGCCGGTGTCCGGATGGGTGGCATAGCACATACCCATGGTGATATAGGGGCCGGCATCGGAGGGCGTATTGGTGGGAGCGGGGATCAGGTCGAAGAGGTTAAAATCCGGATCGGAGGCCAGATGTACAACCTCCTGACAGGGCTGGGGGCCCTCAATGACCACGGGCTGGATGGGGTTGGCGGCACAGGACTGCACCAGATGGCCCAGCTCCTCTTTTTTGCAGCCGAAGAGCTTTGCGACACGGTCACGGCTGGCAAGCACGCCGATGACAACGGAGGCATCCGGATGCCCCTTAACATTGGTAAAGAGCATGGCAGGACCGTCCACCTTTGTGGGCCGTTTGACAGTGCCGCCTGCGCCCACATAGCGGTAGACACCGGCCAGCTCGGCCCTGGGATCAACCTCTACATCGGTGGTGACCAGCTGGCCGGGGGTTTCGGAAAGCAGCTTCAGAGCGCTGCGAAGATCAAGAATTTCCATATTGTTCACTCCAGTATTGCGACAGTTCGGAGAAGTTTTATCCGTGATGATTTTAACATGTACAGAGCTTTGCTTCAATTCTTATTACTGCAGGATTCATTCCCAGAGGGAATGCCATATGCACGGTTGTCAGAGGCTCCCGGGCAGGCCAGGTCCAGAAAGGCAGAGGTACCGGCGGAAAGACGGGCTCCCTGCCGCCACATGAGACAGATATCTCCCTCAGTACGGGGCAAAACCTCCCGCACGGTCAGCCCGTCTGTGCGGTAAAAGTCCGCATGTCCCTGCATCAGAAGACCGACCCCCATACTCTGGGAGACCAGCGAGAAGATGTTTTCGGGCCGGTGGCCGGTGAAGACGGTCTGCGGCGTGATGTGGGAGCGTTCAAACAGGGTGGCGTAGAGCTCATACAGTCCGGTATTGCTGTCCATCAGCAGCAGGGGGATATCCTGCAGCTGCTCTGCCTGCACCGTGTCAAAGCGGGCCAGCGGATGATCCTGCCGCATGACTGCTACAAGATGATCCGGCCTGTAGACACAGCAGGCAAGGTCCGGGCTCATGGGTCCGGTCCTGCGGCTGAAGGCAAGGTCATAATTTCCGGTGCGTAAGCGCTCCGGCAGTGCCTGCTGTTCGCATTCCTCCACCTGCAGACTGATCTCCGGGTGCTCCCGACGGAAACGGCCGATGGCGACGGTGATGCCGTACTGGGCCATGACCGGGATCGACAGGAGCCTCAGCGTGGTCTTCCCGCGCCGGCTCTCAGTCGAAGCGGTGGAGATAAAATCCGTAACCTGATCACAGATATTTTCCGCAATGGGCAGAAGCTTTTCACCGGCGGGTGAAAGGTCAACATGGCGGGAGCTGCGGATCAGAAGCTGGACATCCAGCTCGCGCTCCAGTGCCAGAATGTGCTTGGACAGAGAGGACTGGGAGATGTTCAGCTCCTCTGCAGCCCTTGAAAAGCTGCCAAGCCTTGCGATGACAACAAATTCCTCGAGGATTCCGGTTTCCATTCAAATCGCTCCTTCCGGGTGAGGGATAATCATATTATGGGGGCCGGGCAGGCAAAAGTAATTATTTAGTTGTTGCGGTTGTGTTTCGGAGCCGCTACTGTGCCTTAAAGACTGACGGCCATGCGGGGTAATGCCGCTGGGCCTGCCGTTATAAAGGGGGTATGGAAAACAGATTCAGAAAATCGGATCTGTGCCTGTCAGGGGATCACTCGGACTTGCCGGAAAGCTTCTTCTGCAGCCAGTCCTTGCCGTCGATATAACGGGAGACAATGTAGGAGACTACATAGTCGCCGGCAGCGTTGACCATGGTTGCGGGAGGATCGATCAGGTCACCGATGGCCAGGGCAATGGGGAAGGCAACAGACAGATACTCGGGGAAGAAGATGGAGCAGAGTACCAGCTCGCCGGTGCCGCCGCCGCCGGGAATACCGGACATTGCTACAGAGGAGAAGACAGCGATGACGATCGCGATCACAGCCTTGCCGGTACCGAAGGGCATACCGAACATACCAAACAGGAAGGCAACCTTGATGATGGCACTCATGGCAGAGCCATCCATATGCATGGTGGCACCCATGGGGAGTACGATCTCAGTGACATCGGAGGAGATACCGGTCTCTTCCGCAACCTCCATGTTGGTGGGAATGGTTGCAACGGAGGAGCAGGTACCGAAGGCAGTCGCAGCGGGCCGGAAGAGCTTCCTGAACATGAGCCCGGCACCGCCCTTGCCACCGCCGAATCTGGCGTAGATCGGGAAAAAGATGAACATGTACACAAAGGAGACTACATAATAGATGATGATAGCCCGTGCGTAGTTGGAAACGAAATCGGCGCCATGGGTGGCGACCAGAGACGCGAAAAAGCCGAAGAAGCCGATGGGTGCGTACCAGATGATGATCTTGACAACCTTCATCAGGCAGTTGGTCACGTCCTTCAGGAATTTTGCGGTCATGGTTTCGGGACCGCCGGCCATCTGTACGCCAAAGCCGAAGAGAATACCGGCGATGATCAGGGGCAGGATCGCCTTGCGGCTCCAGAGCTCGGTGAAGTCCGGCTTGGTGAAGAAGTTGACAATCAGGTTGGAGACGCTGATCGCCTCGGTCTCAGTCTCTTCAAAGGCAGGCTCCGTTACATAGACGGGGAAGACCAGCACGACAACATACATGATAATAGCCGCAATGGCTGCGGTGACCAGGAAGGTGACCACCGTTACGCCCATGATCTTGCCGGCCTTTTTGATGGACTTCATATTCGCAATGGCGGAGGAAATGGAACAGAAGACCATGGGGACGACGACGCAGAACATCAGGTTGGTAAAAACAGTACCCAGAGGCTCCAGTGCAGTGGCACCGGGCCATGCGAAGCCCACGATACAGCCCAGAACAATGCCCAGGATCATGGTACACAGAAACCAGTTGTTTTTCAGGAAGGTTTTCATGAAAATGCTCCTCTCTCATTTAAAACTTGCGGGTGATATTGCTTTTATTATAGTCAACAGAAAATACAATGAAAATTGCATAAAATGCTTGAAACATTGTAAAAAGTGCTATATAGTCAGAAAGAGGAGGTGAAAGGAGCTATGGAACAGGGTCAGCAGGCCACACAGGAGGGCTATCTGTACGAAAATTACCACTATTTTCATCTGCGTGACACCGCGGGACAGGAGCGCAGCTTTCACTTTCATACCTTTGACAAGCTGGTGCTGCTGCGGGAGGGCCGCGTCCGTTATATCGTAGAGAACCGGACCTATGAGCTGACGCCGGGCAGTGTGCTGATGGTGCCCCATCACGCTATTCATAAGGCTGTGATCGACCAGTCCACCCTCTATGACCGTATCATTATCTATCTGGACCGCCGCTTTTTTGAACAGAGCATGATGACCTCCGGCCTTTTGGAGTGCTTTCTGCGTGCCGACCGGGACGGCTATTGCCTGCTGCAGCCTTCAGAAAAGCGCAGCGATGAGCTGAACCGGACGATCGCGGATTTTGAGGCGGCACAGAAGGACCGGGACCTGGGGGCAGAGGCAATCCGGGATACCATTATGCTGCAGCTGCTGATCCGCGTGAACCGCATCGCCTCGGAGGCCGCGGAAGCGCAGCCGGAGAGCCGCACCGGAGGAAAGGCTCCAGCCCTGCGGGCCGATACGGTGGCCGCGGATAAGATCCGGCTGGTACGCTCCTATATCAATGAGCATCTGCAGGAGGAGCTGTCGGTGGATGCCCTGGCAGACCGGGTCTATCTGAGCCGTTACTACTTCATGCGCCTTTTCCGGGAGCAGACCGGCAGTACAGTGCACGCCTATATTCAGCAGAAGCGCCTGCTCTATGCATCCCGTCTGATCCGCGCCGGAGTCCCGGCAGGGGAGGCTGCGGCAGAAAGTGGATTTTCGGATTACTCGGTCTTTCACCGCGCCTTTCGCAAGAGCTTTGGGATCAGCCCCTCGCAGCTGATGAAGAAAAGCTGAGCCGGCAGCCGGGGCCATAAAGAAAGCAATACAGAAAAAGCACCCCATCCAAACGGATGGGGCGCAGTCATATTCAGGGGGATCCGGCTCAGCGGCACTTTGCCAGAAGCTCTTCCCACTTGCGGTCGACATATTCCTGTGCGGCCTCAAGCATCCACTCGTTACCGGGCAGGAAGCAGTGCTTGAAACGACCCTGGGGCTTCATATAATCCTCAATGGGCAGCTTCTTCTTAGGCTCATAGGTCAGGCGCCATTCGCCGTCCTCTACCTCGTAGAGGGGCCAGAGGCAGGAATCCACAGCCATCTGGGTGATCTTGGGAAGCAGTGCAGTGTCATACTGCCAGCCTCTGGGACAGGGGGAGAGCACGTTCAGGAAGCAGGGGCCCTCGGTGTAGATGGCCTTATGGGCTTTCTCGTGCAGATCCTTGAAATTGCCCAGGAAGGTGGTCTGCGCGACATAGGGCAGGCCGTGGGCAACCATAATGCCGGTCAGGTCCTTCTTATCCTGCTGCTTGCCCTTCTTCTCACTGCCTACAGGAGCGGTGGTGGCATTGGCAAAGCGGGGAGTGGAGGAGGAACGCTGGATACCTGTGTTCATATAGGCCTCGTTGTCATAGCAGACATAGACCATGTCGTGGCCACGCTCCATGGCGCCGGACAGGGACTGAAAGCCGATGTCATAGGTGCCGCCGTCACCGCCGAAGGTGATGAACTTGAATTGTTCCTGTACCTTGCCGCTGCGCTGCAGTGCCTTATAGCAGGCCTCAACGCCGGAGCAGGTGGCAGCCGCATTCTCAAAGGCGGAATGGACATAGCTGTCAGTCCAGGAGGTATAGGGGTACATGAAGGAGGAAACCTCCAGACAGCCGGTGGCGTTGGTCACCACGGCGCGGTCGCCCTCATCAAGGGCACGCATAACGGCACGGCAGGTGATACCTGCGCCGCAGCCGGCGCAGAGACGGTGGCCGCCTACAAAGCGCTCGGGCTTTTCGAGTTCTTTTTTCAGTGAATAAGCCATCTCTTAAACCTCCCTGACACCCATATGGGTATATACTTCGCCGATTTCACCGGTCTCGGCAATCTGCTCAAGACGGGCATAAACACCCTTCAGATCCGTGGTGCTGACGTCGCGGCCGCCCAGACCATAGACAATGTTGATGGCCTTGGGACGCTGGTCGAGATCGTACATGGCGCTGCGGGTCTCCGCAAACAGGGGACCGCCGCAGGCACTGAAGCCCTCGGACTTATCCATGATGGCGACGGCCTTGCAGTGGGACAGGGCAGCGGCAAGCTCTTCACCGGGGAAGGGACGGAAGACACGGACCTTGATCATGCCGACCTTCTTGCCCTGGGCACGAAGCTCATCGACGGTGGCCTTGGCGGTACCGGCGGTGGAGCCGATGCAGACGATCGCCTCTTCAGCATCCTCCATGCAGTATTCCTCGAAGAAGCCGTATTTTCTGCCGGTGAGCTTTTCGAAGCGCTCAGCCTGGGCGAGGATGGCAGCCTTGGCCTTCTTCATGGCCTCAGCCTCCTGCTTCTTGTGCTCCATATAGTAGTTGGTGACATCGTAGGGACCGACTGCCAGAACACCGTCGGGCTGCAGCAGCCAGTGCTCGGGCTTGTATTCACCGACAAACTCCTTGACCTCTGCGTCGTCCAGCATCTCAATATTTTCGACTGCGTGGGAGGTGATGAAGCCGTCCTGGCAGATCATGACGGGAAGACGGACGCCTGCGGTCTCGGCGATGGGGAAGGCCTGTACGTAGTTGTCATAGACCTCCTGATTGTTTTCGGCGTAGATCTGGATCCAGCCGGCATCGCGGATGCCCATGGCATCGGAGTGGTCGTTGTTGATGTTGATGGGGCCGGTCAGGGCACGGGTGGAAACCGCCAGAACAATGGGAAGTCTGGAGGAGGCCGCCACATACAGCAGCTCGTACATGAAGGCGAGGCCTGCAGAAGAGGTGGCACTGATGGCACGGCCGCCGGCGGCGGCAGCGCCGATACAGACGGACATGGAGCTGTGCTCGGATTCTACGGTGACCAGCTCGGTATGGACTTTGCCGTCTGCCACGAACTGGGCAAAATACTGGGGAATCTCAGTAGAGGGCGTAATGGGAAAGGCACCCATGACATCAGGGTCGATCTGACGCATGGCGATTGCCACGGCCTCGTTGCCGGAAAGTCTGTCAAGATATGCCATTATTCTGCCTCCTCTTCAAATTTGATGGCGCCAAAGGGACATGCGGTAATGCAGATGCCGCAGCCCTTGCAGTGATAAAGATCAAACTCGCCGCGCTTGCCGTCCTTTACGGGGATGGCGCTGTCGGGGCAGTAGGGAACGCACAGCAGGCACTGCTTGCACTTGTCTGCCAGAAATACGGGCGTCTGGGTGCGCCAGTCGCCGGTGCGGAAGGCCAGAGAGGTGGCAGGCTCGTAGATCTCGCCGCCATCGGTCATCTTCTGCCATGGGGTCTTTTCATTGATATCCTTTGCGTAAATCATCCCTGTACCTCCTCCATGGATCTTGTGAGGATCCGCATATTGCCCTCGATGACCTGGGGCTTGGTGGCAAATTTGTGATGGAAGGACTCTTCCATATCGGCAACGAACTTTTCAGGGTCAACAACCTGGCTGACCTTAACAGCAGCTGCCAGCATCGGGGTGTTGGGGAAGGCCTTGCCCAGAACCTCTTTGGAGATGCCGTTGGCATCAATGGTGCAGACGCGTCCGGTATAGCCGTTGAGCTTGGGACGCAGAGCCTCCGGGGCGGATTTTGAATTGATGATGATGGCACCTTCCGGCTTCAGGCCGGAGGTAACATCCACGCAGTCGATGAGACCCTCGTCGACGACAACGACATAATCGGGCTCGTAAATGTTGGAGTGAATGTTGCAGCGCTCGGTGCTGATGCGGTTGTAAGCGGTGATGGGAGCGCCGCTGCGTTCCGGACCATATTCCGGGAAGCCCTGGACATATTTGCCGGAGGAGAATGCTGCGTCAGCCAGCAGCAGACATGCCGTTTTGGCACCCTGGCCACCGCGGCCATGCCAGCGGATCTCAACCATATCCTGATTGTTCATAATGGGGTAACCTCCTGTTTTGCTTATGGTAACGTGCCCGCTCTGCGGGCCTGTAATTGACTGGAAAGGGCGGAAAAGGGCGGAAAAGGGGATAAAAAACAGCCCCCGTCCGTAAAGGGACGAAAGCCTGCGCAATCGATAACCACCCGTTACTGCATACCAGCATATGCATCTCCGTTTAACGGTGGAGAACCGGCAGCGTCTACCTGACCAAGGGCCTTCGGGCTGCAGTTCGGAAGTGATTTTCATCTGCCGTTACTCACACCGGGATCACACCATCCCCGGCTCTCTGGGGTTTTCGCCTGCAGATTACTCTCTTCGTCATCACATTTGAAAGTGTCTCTATAATCTACACTATAATACAGGATTGTGGACAGCTTGTCAATAAGAGACTTTGCATAGTTTTCAGGCCATTCGGAGCGGAATTTCGGTGATTCTGCGCAAGCCCGGGCAGGTACGGCTGCGGTAAGGCCTCTGTGGGATGATTGCCAACCCAGCTGGAATCTGCTATAGTATGAGCAGAAGCGACAGGAAAACAGTCAGTGAAAGGAAGATGGAAATGAAGCTGATCACATATCTTGACCCGGTCTGTGGGGAGTCCGTGGGTGTGCTTACCGCAGGGGACTGCGTGATCCCGGTCCGGGAGGCAGGCCTGACCTGCAGGACTATGAACGAACTGATCCGGACGATGACAGAGGCGGAGCGGACTGCCCTCAAGGCCCTTGCGGCAGAGCCCGGAGAAAAGGGAATCCCGCTGGACCGGGTGCAGCTGCTGGCGCCCATTCCGGAGCCGCTGCAGGACGTGCTCTGCCTGGGACTTAATTACGCGGCCCACGCAAAGGAGGCCAAAGCCTATTCCTCAGATTTTACGGCGGAAAAGGATCACGCCATCTATTTTTCCAAACGGGTCAGCTATGCGGTGCCGCCCATGGGAGGGATCCCTGCCCATGGGGATGTGACCGAACGGCTGGATTATGAGGTGGAGCTGGCAGTGATCCTGGGGAAGGACGCGAAAAATGTCCCGCCGGAGCAGGTAAGGAACTATATCTTCGGCTACAGCGTCTGCAACGATATGTCCGCCAGAGACCTGCAGACCCGGCATAAGCAGTGGTACTTTGCCAAGAGTCTTGACGGCTTCTTCCCCATGGGGCCCTGCATTGTCACGGCGGACGAGGTGGCATATCCCCCGGCCCTGAAGATTTCATCCACGGTCAACGGCCTGCTGCGCCAGTCCGGCAATACGGACCAGTTCATCCATGATATCGACGAGATCGTCAGCGAGCTCTCCCAGGGTATGGTCCTGAAGGCGGGCACGATCATCGCCACGGGTACGCCCAAGGGCGTTGCCATGGGAATGGAGACACCGGAATTCCTGAAAAAGGGAGATGTGGTCACCTGCAGCATTGCGGGCATTGGTGACCTGACCAATACCATTGTGTGAGCTGCCGGAAAAAACGGCTGGCCGGATCCCCGGCCATAAACAAATGATGATAACCCGGAAACGCTGTATGGCGTTTCCGGGTTTACTGCTGTAGGATAACTGACCGCTTATTTTCGCGTTTTTCGCATTTTTCACGTTTTTCACGTTTCGGCGCTTTTTGTGCTTTATCCGGCGACGGAAACCTCCGGGATCCGGACCGCAAAGGGTCCCTCATAGCTGGCATCGGACCAGGTTTCACTGCTGAAGGTCAGCCTGCCCTGACGGTCCAGCAGACTGCCGGAAACGGAGCCGCCGGAGAGGATCTCGCAGCTGCCGTCCTCGTGGAAAAGGTAGGCCAGACGGATCTCGCCGCCGAAATAGCCGGAGAAGGTGTCCATCTGGAAGTCTGAGAAGGAAACCGGATAAAGGCAGCCCTTCCGCAGCTCTTCAAAGGGAACCGAGCCCGGGTCCAGCCGCAGGCGGCTGTAGCTGCCGGTGGGCTGGATGTCCAGATAGCGGCAGAAGCGGGTGCTGCCGTGGATGCATTGAAGAACACCATCCTGCAGAAGGACACGCTCCCTCATGGGGATGCCCTCGCCGGAATACGGAGCCTTTGGCAGAAGGGTCAGGTTCAGCAGGGCACCGCTGATCTCCTCCCCCTGGACCTGTGTGCCGGCCTGGTAGCGGGAATAGCCGGCATAGACCATGGAGGCATCCGCGCGCTGCAGATAGAGGTCCAGCAGGGTGCGCAGGTGCTCACCGGAGAGCAGGAGCGTATATTCGCCGGAGGCGGGGGCGTGTTCGGCATTGGCCCGGTCTGTTACCGCAGCGAGGCCGTCGCTTACCTTTTTCGTAAGGCCTTCGGTATCCGGGAAGCTGTAGCGGAAGGTGTAGTGCTGTTCTACATCCCGGGGCAGCAGGCATTGGGTGACAAACTCACACTCACAGCTCTGTCTGGTATAGGCAACATCCGTACCGGCGGAGCTCAGGATGGACACGTGGGTTTTGGAGACAAAGAGCTCCGCGCTGTTTAAAAAGGCGTCCGTCCGGGTGTCTGCCGCAAAGAGGGCCCGGCTCATAGCACGGGCCGCCTCCTGCAGGTCGAAGGGGTGCTCTGCCGGGAGCTCTGGCTCTGCGCTGCCCTCATACAGACGGAAGGCGGGATTGTGGACATGGGCCGCTGCCGCCCAGGCTGCACTGAGCTCTGCCTCCAGCTCTGCCATATCGGTACCGGGGGCCAGGATCGCAGAGGATTCCCCACGCATGGGGCGGCCGTCTGCCTCGAAATCCCGGTAGACTGTGACGGTGGTCAGGTCGGTGCTGCTGACGCGGCGCAGGTCCAGCTGCTTTTTAATAAAGAAGAGCTGGGTGGATTCGGTCTCCTCCCTGCGGATCAGGTAATGCTCAATGCCCAGAGACTGCAGTGCCTGCAGGATCATGGTTTTCATACTGCTCATAAGAAGGCCTCCTTAACCAAGACGGATGTTCGCGCGGATATAGGGGCCACCGTCAGAGACCTTGACCCACTCCTTATAGCCCTTGCCGCACATGCCGCCGCCGGCCAGCTCTACTGTGGGGCTCATCATGCTGATGGACTTTAACAGATCCGGTACGTAACCGGTCAGAACAATGGGGGAAAAGATGCGGCCGGTGAGCCTGCCGTTTTTGATCTCCCGGGCATAGCTGACCATGCACTGAATACCCCAGTTTTTGGGGTCCTCCATGCCGCTGGTGGGTTCCTCCAGCAGAAGCCCGTCCGACACCGCGGCGATCATATCCTCCGGACTGTCGGTGCCACCCTCGAACCAGGTGTTGGTCATGCGGGTATAGGCCTTGCGGCTGAAGCTCTCCCGGCGGCCGTTGCCGGTGGGGCGGGTTCCAAGGAAGCCGGCACTGAGGCTGTCGCTGATGCCGGTCACAAGCACACCGTGGTCGATCACCACCGTGTCGCAGGCCATGGTGCCCTCGTCATCGAAGAAATAGCTGCCGGTCTGCTTTGCGGCTGCCGCGCCGTCGTGCATGGTGACCAGCGGTGAGGCCACATACCGGCCCACATACTGCTTTGCCAGCGCCCGGTCCTTGACAAACATATCCATCTCGACGCCATGGCCGAAGGCCTCATGGACGATCATGCCGGTGACCTCCGGCGTACAGATACAGTCATAGGTGCCGGGAGGCAGAGGCTCGGAATGCAGCAGCTCCAGCGCAGTGGCGGCGGCTTTGGGGGCAAGCGCCTCCATGGTGTCCAGCAGCTCCGCGCCGCCCAGCAGGGAGGCACTGTGATAGCTGTCCTTCAGCTCCTCGCCGCGGCGGGCCATGGCCATGACCGCACCGTCGGTCCACAGAAGGTCCTGCTCCAGGTCACGGTTGGGGGAGAGGAAGACCTTGTGGATCTCCTGCCAGCCCAGACGGGCGATACAGTCTACAATACGTTCATCTGCACTGAGACCGACCTGACGGATGGCGCTCAGACGGCTGAGAATGGCCTCATCCCCCAGTGTAAGGGGATGGAGCTCGTATTCTGTCGCGTCGGCAAAGGTCAGCGGCGCATCCTCCGGGAGGCCGCGCTCCATGGCGGTGATCACAGCCGGCGGGCAGTCCTTCAGGGGCAGCAGGCTGTCATGGACCTGCCGGCAGATCTGCGGCAGGGTTTCCTGCGAGATGGACTGGAAGGAATATTCTGCAAAGCCGGTGTCGTCCATAACGCGCAGGACAAAGCCACGCTGGGTATGGAGCTCGCCGGCCTGGGCGCGGATCCCGCTGCCGGAAACACTGTAGCTTCTGCTGCGGCAGTCGGCACCCAGTACGGAAACATAACGGAATTGGGACTGCAGGGCAGTGATCAGCTGCTGCAGCAGGGGGCGCACCCCCGTCAGGTAAGTGCTTTTTGATACCTTCATATGATATACTCCTGACCCGGCCACAGTAGGGCCGGCATAAAATGTGCGTTTACAGCAGGATTATCATACCACGATCGGTGATGGGAAGCAAATACCACCGTAAAATTCTGCTGGGCGGAGAAGGGCGGAAAAGGCCGGAAAAAGCCGGAAAAATGTTTTTGGAAAATGAAAGATAATCCTTGCAATCACAGGGCTTCTGCGGTACAATGCAAGCGACAATTTAATAATGGGAGAAGAAGTATTTTTGTTGTAACGTCTGCATACGCAGACGGAAGGAGAACCGCTATGAAACGTATTCTTGCACTTTTCCTGACAGCAGCAATGGTCCTGTGTGTACTGAGCGGATGCAGCTCAGACGCAACTTCGGCTGCTGCAGCTGCCAGCGATGAAGCTACTGCTTCTTCCGGGGAGACCACAAACGCGATCACTGTGGCCATTCCCCAGGACCTCGACAGTCTTGACCCCTATTCGATGCAGGCGGCAGGAACCAGAGAAGTCATGTTCAATGTATTTGAAGGCCTTGTAAAGCTGAGCTCCGACGGCAGCTATGTGGATGCTGTCGCAGCCTCCCATACCATCTCCGATGATGGCCTGACCTATACATTTACGCTCCGCGATGGTGTTGTCTTCCACAATGGACAGACCGTTACCGTGGATGACGTGGTCTATTCTCTCGAAACCTGCGCCGCTACTACAGTCACTGAGGCTGTGGCAACGGCGCTTTCTGCATGCTCTGTCAGCGCTGAGGGCAATGACATCATCCTGACACTGGATACCCCCAACAGCGACCTTCTGGCATATCTTTCGAACGCCTATATCGTTCCGAAGGATTATACCGATCAGGCCACTGCCCCTGTAGGCACCGGCCCCTTCAGGTTTGTGTCCTACAGTGCCGCCGATTGCCTTGTTGTTGAGAAGAACACAGACTATTACGGCACACAGGCCTACCTCGATCAGGTCACCTTCAAGGTATTCAGTGACAAAAACGCCGAGATCACTGCCGTTGAGGCAGGCACCGTAGATCTGTGCGCCCACCTGACCTATGACCTCATCGAAACGCTGCAGCGCGATATGAACGTGCTGGAGGGCACCATGAACCTTTCCGTTGCGCTTTACCTCAACAACGCTGTGACACCCTTTGACAATGAGCTGGTCCGTCAGGCCATGTGCTACGCCATCGATGTGGATGAGATCATGAGCATTGTCAACAGCGGCTACGGCGTAAAGATCGGCTCCTCCATGTTCCCCAACTTCGGCAAGTACTTTGATGCCTCTCTGGCGGATGCCTATGGCTATGACCCGGACAAGGCAAAGGAGCTGCTGGCCGAGGCCGGCTATGCCGATGGCTTCAGCTTCAGCATTACGGTGCCCAGCAACTACACCAACTATGTTGACATGGCCGCGGTCATCAAGGAGCAGCTGGCACAGGTTGGCATTACTGCCGAGATCACCCAGGTGGAATGGGCTACCTGGCTGTCCGACACCTATCAGGGCAGAAGCTTCGATTCCACCATCATCGGCTTTGACACCTCTGTGCTGACCGCCGGCGGTATGCTGGAGCGCTGGAACACCGATGCCGGCAGCAACATGATCAACTACTCCAACGCGGAGTATGATGAGACCTTTGCCGCGGCAACCGCTTCCACCGATGATGCCGAGCAGACCGCGCTCTACAAGCGCTGCCTGGAGATCCTCAGCGAGACTGCCGCGAACGTCTACATGATGGATCTGCCCGAGTTTGTGGTGATCAACCCTGCACTGGAGGGCTATGAATTCTATCCCCTCTACATCATGGACATGTCCACGATCCGCTATGCAGGCTGAGCAGGCTCATAATCCGGCACTAAAAAACTGAAAACATTCCCGTAACCCGAAACTGAACGAAGGAAGGCGAAGAGCTTGAAGTACTTTCTGAAAAAACTGTTTGCTCTCATTATTACATTGTTGATCGTATCCCTCTTCGCCTTCCTGGCGTTTCAGATCATTCCCGGTGACCCCACCACCAAGATCCTCGGTACCAGCGCTACCCCGGAAAAGGTGGCAGAGCTGCGGGCACAGCTGGGGCTGGATCAGCCTGTGCTGGTCCGCTACTGGAACTGGCTGACCGATGCCCTGCACGGGGACTTCGGCGCCAGCTATACCTACGGCCAGTCCGTGGGCAGCATGCTTGCGGAAAAGCTGCCGACAACGCTGCTGCTGACTGTCATGACCTTCATCATCACAGTGGTGCTTTCCATTCCACTGGGCATTCTGGCCGGCAGCGTCCGCAACCGGGTCCTTGACCGGGCCATAACCGCTCTGGACCAGATCTTCATGAGCATCCCGGCCTTCTTTATCGGTATGCTTGCCTGCTATTTCTTTGGGCTGGTACTGCGGGTCTTTACCCCCGGCAATTACATCTACTGGAATCAGAGCGTTGCCGGCTGCCTGACCTGCCTCTTCTTTCCGGCCCTTTCCATCGCTATCCCCCGCACTGCCATGACGGTAAAAATGCTGCGTGGCTCCATCCTGAACGAGATGAATCTGGACTATGTCCGCACCTCACGTTCCCGCGGCAACGGACGCACGGCGTCGCTGCTGCGGCATGTACTCCGAAACGCGATGATCCCGGTCATTACCTTCCTTGCCCTGTCTCTGGCAGAGATCATGACCGGCACCATTATCATAGAACAGGTCTTCACCATCCCCGGCATCGGCCGGCTGCTGCTGAGCAGCATCGGCAACCGTGATTATCCTGTGGTTCAGGCGATCGTTGTGATCCTGGCCGCGTGGATCGTCATTGTAAACTTTGTGGCCGACATACTGAACCAGGTGGCTGATCCCCGCCTGCGTCTTCGCTGAGGAGGTTGCAGTATGAAACATATGAAACAGAAATCCAAAGGGACCGCAAAGGGAAGCTCCCGTTCCGGTAATTCCTTTTTCTATATCGGTGGCTTTATCACCGCTTTTATGACCCTGATGGTCATCGTCAGCTATTTCTGGACACCCTACAGTCCGACGGCTATGGACGGCACCGCCAAAATGCAGGGACCGTCCGCGGCCCATCTGCTGGGTACAGACAATCTGGGCCGTGACATCCTCTCCCGCATTATGCAGGGCACCGGCACCACTTTCCTGATCGCGGTGTGCGTTGTGGCCATCGGCGTGTTTTTCGGTGTGCTGATCGGCGCATTCTGCGGCTATTACGGCGGCCTTGCGGATGAGATCCTGACCCGTGTCTGCGATACCATCACCGCCTTCCCGGCTGTGCTGCTGGCGCTGGTGGTGATCAGCGTCATCGGCGGCGGCACCCTGAACCTGATCCTGGCGCTGGGCGTGCTGTTTATCCCCGGCTTCGCACGGATCACCCGGGCGGAATTTGCCCGGGCCAGAAGCCGGAACTATATCCAGAGCGCACGGCTTATGGGCGCGGGGGACCTGCGGATCATGTTTGTACATATCCTGCCCAATATCATCCCTGTCCTGCTGCCCACCATCACCATTGGCTTTAATAACGCGGTGCTCAGCGAAGCCAGTATGAGCTTTCTGGGCATTGGCGTACAGCCGCCACAGGCCAGCCTTGGCTCCATGCTGAACGACGCGCAGACCTACCTGCGTAATACACCCTGGTATGCCATCAGCACCGGCCTTGCCGTGGTCCTGCTGATCCTGGGCTTCAGCATGCTGTCTGAGGGCCTGCAGCAGTCTTCACGCAGAAGCTGAGGAGGGAACTGTTATGGCATTGCTTGAGATTAAAGATCTGACGATCCATTTTGACAACGCGGCCCCCGGACGGAACGCGGTGGACGGCATCTCCCTCTCTATGGAGCCGGGCGAGATCCTGGGCCTTGTGGGCGAAAGCGGAAGCGGTAAAACGGTTACCGCCATGACCATCAGTGCCCTGCTGCCACGGGAGCACGCACAGATCTCCGGTGAACTGACACTGGACGGTGCGGACATCCTGCACTGCTCCGAGGCGGAGCTGCTGGGCCTGCAGGGCGACGAGGTCGCGGTTGTATTTCAGGAGCCCATGACCAGCATGAACCCGGTCATGCGCATCGGCCCACAGGTGGAAGAGGCCCTGCGGGTGCATACAAAGCTCTCAAAGGCAGAGCGGAAGGCCCGTGCCCTTGAGGCCCTGCGGGAGGCGGAGATGCCGGACCCGGAGGGGGTTTATAAAAAATATCCCCACGAGCTTTCCGGCGGTATGCTGCAGCGTGTGATGATCGCCGCTGCCATCATCGGCCGGCCCAGGCTGCTGCTGGCGGATGAGCCCACTACGGCACTGGATGTGACCATTCAGGCCCAGATCCTGGAGCTGCTGAAGCGGCTGAACCGGGAGCACAACATGGCGATCCTCTTTATCAGTCACAATCTGCACGTGGTGCGCAAGCTCTGTACCAGAGTGGCGGTCATGCAGCGGGGCAGGCTGGTGGAGGAGGGCCCTGTGGAGGACATCTTCAACCATCCGCAGCATCCCTATACACAGAAGCTGATCGCAGCCATCCCGACCCGGGACAAAAAGCTGATCTGAGGAGGGACACATATGGAAGAGACGGTAAGACCCGAGATCCGTGAAGACTGCGAGGACAGCCTTGTGCTGGAGGTCAGACATCTGAATACCTATTACCGGCAGGACCACTCCATTCTGAACCGCAAGGGGAAGATGAAGCAGGTGCTGAAGGATGTGTCCTTTGAGCTTCGCCGTGGCGAGATCCTTGGACTGGCAGGCGAGAGCGGCTGTGGAAAGAGTACCCTCTGCAAGACGATCCTTGGGTTTGTGCAGGACTACGACGGCGAGATCATTCACCACACCACGGGGCCGCAGATGGTATTTCAGGATCCCTACAGCAGCCTGAACCCTGCGAAGACCATCGGCTGGATCATGGAGGAGCCCCTGCGCCTGCAGGGCAAGCTGAATGCCGCCCAGCGGAAGGAAGCCGTAGCTGCCATGCTGGAAAAGGTAGGACTGGATGCGGAATTTGCCGGCCGCAGACCCTCGCAGCTGTCCGGAGGTCAGCGCCAGCGTGTCTGCATTGGCACTGCCCTGATCACCCGGCCAAAGCTGGTGATCGCGGATGAACCGGTCAGTGCGCTGGATGTGACCATTCAGGCCCAGATCCTGGAGCTGCTGGTGGAGCTGAAGCGGGAATTTGACCTGAGCTACCTGTTTATCACCCATGACCTGAACGTCATGTACCAGATCTGTAACCGGGCGCTGATCATGCGGGCCGGTGAGATCGTAGAGCAGAACACCGTAGACGAGATATTTGCGAACCCACAGCATGAATATACCCGTCAGCTGCTGAAGGCAGCAGAGTGAGTCGGATAAAATATCATTGAGATGTAAGAAAAGAACCCCTGCCGGATCGATCGTCCGGACAGGGGTCCTTTTGTTTTAGTGAAGCAGATCCCGAAGCTTCGGGAGAATGGTCAGGTCGGCAGGAAGCCAGTCGACGCTGTCAAGGGTCCGTGCGGTGAGCCAGCGGGCGGCAGAGGCCTCCAGCAACTGGGGCTGCCCGGAGCGGATCTGCGACAGAAAACAGTCCATGGAGAGATGAAAGCCCGGGTAGTCGTACTCTATGGTACCGACCTGTTCTCCGACCTGGATGGTAACGCCAAGCTCCTCGCGGATCTCACGGATCAGGGCCTGCTGCGGCGTTTCACCGGCTTCAACCTTGCCACCGGGGAATTCCCAGCCGCCCTTCTGCTCGCCATAGCCCCGGGCGGTGGCAAAAACCGCGGTGGGCGATTCCATACAGTCGCAGATGACGGCGGCAACCACCCGGACAGTCCGATAGGGACGCAGGCCTTCATCAGCGTCCAGAAGGACCCGGTCACCCTCATCAATACCAAGGGCATAGAGCCGCTCGTCCTCCTCGTAAACCACCGTATGGCGGCCGTCAGCGCGGCTTAGGACCACGCGGCAGCGGGGGTTTTCACCCTCCGACACGCCCTCGCAGCCGTAATCCGGATCATAGATGGCAAGAACGGTGCAGATTTCAGGCATCGGCGGCACCGCCTTCCTCCTGCGGCTGCGTATCCGGCAGCAGCAGCTTCTGCAGGGTGGGGGCAAAGCCAAATTCCCTGTTCAGGCGGTGGACCTCCTCCAGCATGGCCAGCTGCTTTGACGTTTTTCTGCCGAGGTCCGGCCGGCGCACGGCACGGATCAGCAGGTTCTTTGGGGTTCCTTCAAAATCGATGAATTCCAGAAGCTGTGTGCGGTAGCCACAGTATTCCAGCAGGTTGGCACGGATTGCATCGGTGGCCAGCGCGGAAAAACGCTCCTGCAGGATGCCGTAGCGGGTCAGGATGGAAAGATTGTCGGTGTGGATCTGGCTGTTCAGCTCGTGCTGGCAGCAGGGAACAGAGAAGATCATGCGGGCCTTCCAGCTGACGGCGTTATAAAGGGCGTAATCTGTGGCTGTATCGCAGGCGTGCAGGGTTACTACCAGGTCTACAGCAAAGGGTGCCCGGAAGCCGTTGACATCGCCTACCTCGAAGCTGAGACCGTCATAGCCGTATTTGCGGGCAGCCTCATTGCAATGTGCAATGACATCTGCCTTTAAGTCAAGGCCGATGATATGGGCCTCAATCCCCCGGAGAACAGTCAGATAGTAATAGATCACGAAGGTCAGATAGCTTTTTCCGCAGCCGAAATCGATGACATTCAGGGTCTTGTATCTGCCGGAGCCGATCTCATCGTCCAGGATCTCCAGAAAACGGTTGATCTGCCGGTACTTATCATACATGGAGCGGACCACCCGGCCGTCCTTTGTGAATACGCCCATATCCACCAGGGGAGCAATGGCGGTGCCCTCCTCCAGCAGGTAGTGCTTTTTGCGGTTGTGGCCGGCAGGGGTGCTGCCCTGTTCTGCCGGGGCGGAAAGGGCCCGGTCTGTCTGCTTCTTTTTATAGGTACAGCTGCCCTTTTTGGAGATCAGGATGATATGCTCCTGCCCAGGGTTGCCCGGCACAAAGCCGTTGACCTGACGGAACTGCCCCAGCGTGACGGCAGTCAGCCGGTCACAGAGCTGGTCCTCTGCCACATTTTCGTGAAAGGCCTGCTTTTCTGTAAAGCTTTCCAGCTGCCAGCCACCGGCGCGGGGCTCTGCTATGATCTTTCGATACTGCTGTGATTTTGACGCAGGGCCGCTGATGATGATCCGGACTGCGCCGGCAGCGAAAATTTTTGCAAAGCATTCATGAAGCTCTGCCATGGTGATCCCTCCCGGGTATAAAGTGGTGCGGTGTCAGGCAAACAGGTTTTTAAGGTTCAGACCGGCTTTTTTCAGCTCATTCTTGCTGTACTGGTTGACCTCATCCTCCAGCACATAGCCAATGGCCTCCTTCAGGGAACAGTCATGGGCGATCATCTGCTCTACCAGCATGGCCTCGGCACTGGCCACGTGCTGCTTTTCGGAGATCAGGTAGTCTTCCGCAAACTCGGCCAGAAGGACGAATTCGCCCTTTTCGTATTCACCCTTGGCAAGGAGCTGGTCGCGGACCTCTGCAGGGCTGCCACGGAAGCACATTTCATGGAGCTTGGTCAGGTCATTGCAGAGACAGAGCCGACAACCGACCTGGTTTTCAATAAAGAATTCCACCGCACTCATAATGCGGCGGGGCGATTCGTAAAAGGCGTAGGTGCGGACCTCATGATTGCGGCGGATGGCAGCCAGCATTTTTTTGCGGTCGGCATTTTCCCGGGGGAAGAAACCGAAAAATTCAAAGCGGCTCAGGTCAAAGCCGGAGATTGAGAGCGCGGTAACGGCGGCGCAGCAGCCCGGAATACCGATGACCGGAATACCGGCTTCAATGGCTGCCTTGATAAGCTCGTTTCCGGGGTCGGAGATACAGGGGGTACCGGCATCACTGATGACAGCAACGGACTTGCCCGACAGCATCTCGCCGATGAACCAGGCGGCCTTACCGTGTTCATTGAATTTGTGGTTGGAGGTCAGCTTGTTGTGGATCCCGAGAAGTCCCAACAGGACCATGGAGCGGCGGGTATCCTCGCAGGCGATGATATCGGCCTCCTCCAGAATCTTGCAGCCTCTGGGGGACATGTCTTTGGAATTACCAATGGGAGTGGCAACGATATAGAGCTTACCGGTCTGAGCGGGTGTGCTTGTTTCTGGCATGAATTTCACCTCATTGTGGGTTTGTCCGTAAAATCGGACTGCGTTTAAATAGTAGCCTTTTTTATATGTCCTGTCAAGGAATTCGGCCTTTTGCGGGCACATGGGTTCGACAATAGCCGGAGCAATGATCTGTTTTCTGCCTTTGCCCGGTCGCAGTGACGCCCCCAAAAGGATCGAACAGAAAAATTCCCCCGGAATGCACTGTCTAAAATAAAAGGGGCGTGCCGCTTTTTGCGGCACGCCCTGTGCTGTCCTCTATAAAGCAGTCAGGCCGGATGTCAGGCTCAGGCTGCCAGTGCCTCCTGGGCACGGTCATAGGCGGTCTGGTAGATGTCCAGCATCTCCTGCAGGCCCATGTCATAAAGATCCTGTACGAAATCGTCATAGGTGTCCATGCTGCGGTCACCCATGATGAACTTCAGGATCTCTGCGTCAGCGTAGGTCTCCAGATCGGTCGCGTAGCTGTTGTATTCCAGCTGCTCGTCGGTGGTCAGGGAAACATAGCTGGGCATATTGTAGGCACCATCGGTCAGGTTGGCAAGAATGTCAACAGCTTCCATCTGGTCCTCATTGTAGGAGTAGAAGCCCTTCTTCATATCGTAGCGGCCGGGGAAGTAAACGGAGCCAACGCCGGAAGCATACAGATAGGAAGCGAACATGAAGTTCAGGCCGTCCTCATTGTTGATGACAAGATCGGTCCACTGGGGATCGCCGTTCTCGTCCAGAGTATAGGTAACGCCCTCGGTGCCCCAGTTGTAGGGGAGATCAGCCTCGTCGGAGTAGAGGTAGTTGATGAGGCCGAAGAGAGGCTCAAGGTCCTCAGTGCAGGCAGTGGAGATTGCCCAGGTATCGGAGTTCTTGATGAGCTTGGATTCCTGACCAACATGGGTCTCGTCAACACCCTCAGCCTTGGGGTAAGCCATAGCGCAGAGCTTCATGGCGGTGTTGTCGGGGTTCATATCGTAGATGTTGGACATGCCCTCCTGGGAGCCGTCAACAAAGGAGCAGAGGTCGTTGGCCATGTCAGTACGGACGGTGGTGACATCAGTGTCATTGTAGAAGTCATCATTGAAGATGCCCTCTTCGTACCACTTGTTCATGGTCTCGAAGTACTGGCGGGAACCGTCCAGATCGTAAGCGGAGACAACCTGACCGTCGATGACGTTCATGCCGCCGACAGTGACGTTGAACATGGAACCGAAGTCGGTGTCCTTGCCGCCGTACTGGAGGTAAGCGTAAGCGCCGTAGTTCTCCTTGCAGTAGAGCAGGTAAGCTTCCATCTCGTCAGCAGTGGTGGGGACCTCCATGCCGGCAGCCTCCAGCCAGTCCTTACGGATGATCATGCCCTGGTTCTCCATGCCGGCTTCCTTCAGCAGCTGAGCAACGCAGCCCATGTAACCGGACTCGGTGCGCATCTCCATGAAGGCATTGGTATTGGCAGTGAGGCGGTTCCAGTAGTTGGGAGCCAGCTCCTCGAGGTAGTCGTAGATGTCAATGATGACGTCATCATCAATGGCACCCTCATGACCGGTGGGATAGTAGTTCATAACGCCGATGATATCGGTGTAATCGCCGCCGGCGATCATCAGGTTGAAGGATTCTTCCTCAACAGCGCCGCCTGCGATGGCGGTGAAGTCGATGTAGACGTTGGTGGACTCGTTCATGAGTGCGACCATGGCGATCTCATCGGAGAAGTCCTCCAGGTTGATCATGGAGCCGACGTAGGGAGCAACAGGCATCCAGCAGCTGTAGTGGACGGGCTCGTCAACGATGGGGAGCTCGACGGTTACATTCTGGAATTCTGCGCTGGCCTCTTCCTCAGCGGGAGCGGCTTCCTCAGCGGCAGAGCCTTCCTCAGCGGCAGGAGCCTCTTCGGCTTCGGCAGCAGGAGCCTCTTCGGCTTCAGCAGCAGGAGCTTCTTCGGCCTCAGCGGCAGCAGATTCAGCAGCAGCGGAAGTCTCCTCAGCGGCAGCAGATGCGGCAGAATTGCCACAGCCTGCCATCATGCACAGTACCATTGCAAGCACCAGCATGACAGAGAGTAACTTTTTCATGTGTGTGTATCCTCCTATCAGAGTTAATAGAATGGTAATATTATACCCGATTTTTATTAAAATGCACTAGTAAATTTCGTGAATAAGCTGTCAAAAAGCAAACTGCTGAAGCAGATTCGAAACTGTACCTTCATCTGTGTGACCGCAGTGGCACAAAATGTGCCGCTGCTGTGCGCGTGGCTGTGGAAATTAAAAAAATAATGAAAAATAATTACATTTTGTTCGCATTTTGTAAGATAGTATGATATAATGTTGCCATCATACTATAACCTTGTAAAGGAGATAAATTTCATGAAACTTGCGCGCGTTCTTGGCGGGATCGCCCTGGCAGGCGCTGCAGCCGCAGCCACTGTCATTGTACTGAAGAAGCTGGACCTGCTCCCCACTGCGAATGAAGATGCAGTAGAGCTTGACCTGAATGAAGACGGAGAGGCCGATGCTGTTGTGGCCGATGCTTCCGGTGACGGCAAGCTGGATACCATTGCGGAGGATACTACCGGCGACGGTGAGATCGATGTTGTAAAGGCAGATACCGATGCGGACGGCGTGGTCGATACTATTGCCCTGGATACCACCGGCGATGGCCAGATCGATACCATTCTTGAGGATACCACCGGCGACGGCTATTACGATACCATTTCTCTGGATACCACCGGCGACGGCCAGATCGACACCGTTCTGGTAGATACCGATGCGGACGGTGAGACAGACGTTGTGATCACCGAAAATGAAGAGCTGCTGCAGGAGGAAGCACCCGCAGCAGAAGAGACACCCGCAGAGGAGCCTGCAGCAGAGCCTGTAGCAGAAGAAGCCCCCATTGCTGAGGAGGTACCCGCAGAGAAGCCTGCAGCAGAGCCTGTAGCAGAAGAAGCCCCCGTTGCTGAGGAGGCACCCGCAGCAGAGGAGGCAGCCGCCCCGGAGGTGGTGGAATCCGCCGATGTTACGGCGGAGCCTGCAGCACCTGCTGCGGCAGAGATTGAAGCCGGTGCCAGCGCCTTCCTGAAGAAGCTGCTCAAGCGCCAGTAAGCTTCTATATTTAATATGTAGTACGAAGGGCCGGATGCCAAGCATCCGGCCCTTTTACAATCCCGCCTGGTTCCGGTTCCGGAAATCCCGACAGATGGCAGGGGATACCTGTTGCCGGAGCCCACGAAGGCTTATGACGGTTTGGGCGCCTTTTGACACATCAGGTTCGGAATTGTCAGTAGCGCGGCAGGGCGTTCAGATGGTATACTAAAAGCAGATTTATGACCCTGTGCCGGAAAGCGGTACGGATACACAAAAGGAGGAAATCGATTATGGCTGATCCCATGATGAATATGAATCCCGGTTTTGGCGGACCGGGCGGTCCCGGAGGTCCCGGAGGACCCGGAGGTCCCGGCGGTCCCGGAGGTCCCGGTGGTCCCGGAGGTCCCGGCGGTCCCGGCGGTCCCGGAGGTCCCGGAGGCCCCGGCTTTGGTGCCGGCGGCCCACCCAAGGCCAGCTATACAGAGGTCCGGCCGGAGACTGACTGGGTTCTGGAGGAATCCGTCACCTACGCCAATGGCCTGCTCCTGAAGGCCGGTTCCCTGCCGGCCGCCCCGGAGGGTAAGGCGGTCCTGATGCTGGTAGAGGGTAAGGCGACCACCATTGCCCCCGGCGTCTACCCCGGCAAGGTAGAGCTGATCGTTTACACCCTGGCAAACATCCCGGACGGAGAGGCGGAAATGACCACCGGTGATTTCCGGACTGCCCTGCTTGTAAAGGACGGGAAGCTGGTCCCCACCGGTATTGAGAAGGCTGCAGGCAGCTACACCGTTACAGAGAACGGCGTCTCCGGCATCGACATGGCGACTGATCTCGACAGGTTCAACGGTATCATGCTCTATGGCGCCGGGGATGCGGAAAAGCCCTTTGTGATCAGTGACAGCACCTTCCGCTGCGTCGGCGGCGGCTCCAGTGAGGGCAGCGGCGCCTGTGTCACCGCAGTGGGCAAGTCCAATGTAAAGCTGCAGAATGTGGAATTCTGGAACAGCGGCACTCTCTGTGCCGTGGTGGGCGCAGGCGAGAGCCGGATCGAGGTTGCGGATTCCGTGATCTACGGTGCCCGTGATTTCTCTGCCGGCAAGCTCTGCCCCTGGGTGCTGGGCATCAACGGCAACAACCGTCTGACCAACGCCATTGAACAGTCCAAGGTCTATTACCATGACAGCATTGTGGTTGCCCAGAGCTGGGCGGCCCTCTCCACCGATGCGGGCCGTGGCGTAAGGCTGGTGGGTGAGAACCTCTTCTCCGGCATCGGCCGGCTGGAGCCCTTCAACCCCGCAAAGGCCCAGGAGTACACCGCTGCGCCGGAGCTGAACGGTAAAAAGTACGGCTTCTATCTGGGCAACAGCGCCATTGGCGAGTGCGGCTACATCAACTATGCCGATACAGGCTTCCATAACAGCTTTAAGAACTGCACCTTCTATTCTCCCGACTATATCTTCATCCTTTCCACCGCAAAGGCGACCATCGATATTGAGGGTGACAGTGAGGTCTATTCCGGCAGGATCGGTGTGCTGCGCCATAAGAATCAGGGCGGTACAGTATCCCTGAAGGATGGCAGGTGGTTTGCGAAGCAGGCCCTCTTCCTGACCAAGAGCTGGTCTCCCACGGATTCCAATGGCTGCTTCTGCCATGCAGTGGTGGATGGTACCGAGGTGACTGTCGGTGAAAAGGGTGTCCTTTATCAGCTGATGGGCAGTGACGATGTGGGCCTTGGCGGCGACAGCACCTATATCGTGCCAGAGATCGAGTGGCATCCCGAGCAGATCGAGAAGCTGCCTGAGACCTACCGCACCCAGAAGGAGCAGGAGGTCGGCTTTATGCGCCATGAGCCGGTCTGGCTGGTGGACGGCAAAGAGGTGACGGCAGCCACCGCTCCTGCAGGCGGCGAGCCCGTGATCATCGACGCCTCCTACCGCATTGCGCCCTGTACCTTTACCCTGAAGAACCTGAAGACCGCCGGCGATATCTTCAACGGCGTCTATGAGCGTATTCAGGTGCTGGAGGTCAATCTGGAGAACGCGTCCGTTACCGGTACCATTTCCAGTGCGCACACCTGGCATGCCAATGCTGACGGGACGCAGGCAGCCGCCGGTACCCGTTATTCCAAATCCGGCGAAGAGGATGAGCATCTGGGCATCGGCCGCGTAGGCAATACGCCCGCGCCCACGGTCAACAACCCGGTTCATCTGACCATGCTGGCAGGCTCCAGCTGGACCCCCGTGGGTACCAGCTATCTGGAGAAGCTGACCTTTGACGAGGACTGCACCATTGCCGGCACCGTTACGGTCAACGGCGAGACAGTGACCGCACCCGGTACCTATACCGGTGAGATCGTGGTCAGCGCCTGAGGCTGAGCCGGAGCCAGAGCCAGAGCCAGAAATCTGTTGGATCAGGATCCTGTGCCCCGCGGCAGTGCCGCGGGGCACTTTTTCTGCCTTTCTGCCTTTCCGCCCTTTTGCCCTTTTGTCCTTTTGCCCCTTTGCCGTATTAGCTTCGGGTGTTTGACAGATGCTTTGGAATGTGCTATCATGTGCATGTTCACGAAATTTAATATGGAGTGATTTTATGAACAAATATGCACTGGATATTCTGGCGGCGCTGGCCGCCGGCGGATACCGGAAGCAGCGGGAGCTTGCCGCCTTCTGTGATTGTTCCCTGGGTATGGTAAACAAGGGGATAAAGACCCTGCAGGAGGAGGGCTACCTGCAGGAGGACCGGACCCTGACCGGACAGGCAGAGGCGCTGCTGGCGGAGGCAAAACCGAAAAATGCCATCATTCTGGCTGCCGGCTACGGGATGCGTATGGTCCCTTTGAATACCGAGATCCCCAAGGGGCTGCTGAAGGTCCGGGGCCTGCCCCTGATCGAGCGTACCATCCGGCAGCTTCAGGAGGCCGGGGTTTTTGAGATCTATGTTGTGGTGGGCTACCTGAAGGAGCAGTATGAATACCTGATGGACCTGTACGGAGTACAGCTGCTGGTCAACATGGACTACGCCGAAAAGAACAACCTGCATTCCCTGCTGAAGGCGGCCGGGCTGCTGGGCAATACTTATATCATTCCCTGCGACCTCTGGTGCGCCGATAACCCCTACCGGACCTGTGAGCCCTACAGCTGGTATATGGTCAGTGATCAGTTCTCGTCCGGCAGCACAGTCCGGGCCGGAAGACTGCAGGAGCTGCAGCCGGTGCCGCAGGAGCCTGCCCAGCGGCAGAAAAAGCCGGGCAATGATATGATCGGTGTGGCCTATATCGGCAGAGAGCTTGCCCCTGCGCTGCAGGAGAAGCTCTTAACGCTTTCGCAGGACCCCGCCTTTGATCATTGCTTCTGGGAATCTGCGCTTTTCGCGATCCCCGGGCCGGATCCACGGCGCTTTCCTGTTTACGCAAAGCTTGTACCCCATGACCGGGTAGTGGAGATCAACACCTTCGAGCAGCTGCGCGATCTGGACCGGGACTCGGACAATCTGCAGACAGATTCCATGGCTGCCATTGCGCAGGCGCTTGGCGTAGAAGTGGATGAGATCCACCGGATCGAGGTCCTGAAAAAGGGAATGACCAACCGGTCCTTCCTCTTTACCTGCAGGGGCAGCCGCTATATCATGCGGATCCCGGGGGAGGGAACCGGGCAGCTGATCAGCCGCGTGCAGGAGGCAGCGGTCTACCATGCCATTGACGGGCTGGGCATCTGCGACGATATTGTGTATATCAACCCGGAAAACGGCTTCAAGCTGACCCGCTATATAGAAGGGGCCCACACCTGCGACCCGGAGAACCGCGGAGAGGTAGCCCGCTGCCTTGAAAAGCTGCGGCGCTTCCACGAGCTGCGCCTGACAGTGGAGCATGATTTTGACCTTTTCGGACAGATTGAATATTATGAAGCTCTGCGTCAGGGGGCGCCCTCGGTCTACCGGGATTATGCGGTCACCAGGGCACATGTACTGGAGCTGCGCAGCTATATCGCGTCTACGCAACCGGAACGGACCCTGACCCACATCGATGCAGTGCCGGACAATTTCCTCTTTTGCGGCAGCACCGGCAGTGAGGGGACGCCTGAGGAGATCCGCCTGATCGACTGGGAATACGCCGGCATGGCAGACCCCCATATTGACATTGCCATGTTCTGCATTTACGCATTTTATGACCGGGAGATGGTGGATTTCACCATCGATACCTATTTTAAAGGAAGCTGCCCCCGGGAACTGCGGCTGAAGATCTACTGCTACATTGCGGCCTGCGGTCTGCTGTGGAGCAACTGGTGCGAATATAAAAGCCGCCTTGGAGTGGAATTCGGGGAGTATTCCCTGCGGCAGTACCGTTACGCCAAGGACTACTACAGGATCTTCCGGGCAGAGCTGGACCGGAGCGCTGCCGATGAAAGCACCTGAATAAGGAGAGAGAGCTATGAAGGAAAAAAAGATTGACTGGCTGCTGACCCTGCTGCCGCTGCTGCTGGTGGTAGCCCTCAGCCTGCTGTTTGTTGTAAGGCCGGAACAGTCCCTTGCGGTGCTTACCACGATCCGGGGCTTTGTGGGGGACACCATGGGCGTTTATTATCTGGCCATCGGCCTTGGGGTATTTCTGCTGTCGCTGTTTCTGGCAGGGTCAAAATACGGCAATATCGTGCTGGGGGGTAAGGACGAAAAGCCCCGTTACTCCTTCTTTTCCTGGGGCGCCATGATGTTTACCTGCGGGCTGGCAGCCGATATCCTCTTCTACTCCTTCTCGGAATGGGTACTGTATGCTGCGGACCCGCATTTATCTGAGATGGGCTCTGTTCAGGAGTGGGCAGGCGTATATCCGCTCTTCCACTGGAGCTTTATTCCATGGAGCTTTTATCTGGTGCTGGCGGTTGCCTTTGGCTTTATGCTGCATGTCCGTCAGCGTGACCGCCAGCGCTATTCCGAGGCCTGCAGGCCCCTGCTTGGCAGGCATACTGATGGGATCGGCGGCAGACTGATCGACCTGCTGGCGGTATTTGCCCTGCTGGCCGGTACGGCGACCACCTTCAGCGTGGCAACGCCCCTGATGGCCAGCGCACTGTGCTCGCTCTTCCATCTGGAGGGCAGCCGGACGCTGGTGACCATCATCATCCTGCTGGTGACCTGCTGCGTTTACACCTATTCGCTGCTGCACGGCTTTAAGGGCATTAATATTCTGGCGAAGCTGTGCATCTTCCTCTTCTTCGGACTCCTGGCCTATGTGCTGCTGCTCTGCGGCCAGACGCGCTACATTGTGGAGACGGGCTTTTCATCCTTTGGCCGCATGGTGCAGAATTTTCTGGAGCTGTCCACCGAGACAGATCCCCTGCGCACCACCTCCTTCCCCCAGAACTGGACCATCTACTACTGGGCCTACTGGATGGTGTGGTGTGTTGCGGCACCCTTCTTTATCGGCAATATCTCCCGGGGACGTACTGTCCGGCAGGTCATTCTGGGCGGCTACGGCTTCGGTGTGGGCTCTACCATTGTCAGCTTTGTGGTGCTGGGGAACTATTCCATGGGCCTGCAGGTCACCGGTGCAGCGGATTTTCTGGCGGAATATCTTGAAAGCGGGGATATCTATGCCCTGATCACCGGGATCATCGGAACCATGCCGGGTGCCACCTTTGTGATGGTGCTGCTGATCCTGACCATGATCGCCTTTTATGCCACCTCCTTTGATTCCATTGCCCTGACGGCCTCCTGCTACAGCTATCGGCGGTTGTCCTCCGGCGAGTCGCCCCATCGCCTGATCCAGCTGATGTGGTGCATCCTGCTGATCCTGCTGCCCATCGGCCTGACCTTCTCCGAAAGCTCCATGAGCAATATCCAGTCCGTCAGTATCATTGCGGCCTTCCCTGTGGGCATCGTCATCCTGCTGATCATCGGAAGCTTTTTGAAGGATGCCGGCAATTATATGAAGGAATAAGGCGGCAGTGCTTCTGCGGTTTTCTGCCGGGATGACTGGTCAAAGCGGTCAACCCGTGCTATGATGAGGAATAAGATCATACTGCTATGGAGGCATGTCATGCTAAGAACAAACAGCTATCCGCATATATTTTCGCCCCTGAAGCTGCGGGGCGTTACACTGAAGAACCGTCTGGGCTTTTCGCCCATGGTCTGCAACCAGTGCACCATTGACGGCACGGTTACCGATGCCATGGTGGAATTTGTCGCCATGCAGGCCCGCTGCGGCGTCGGTTATGTGACCATTGGTGATACACAGGTAGACGATGAGCTGGGCGGCGCCTTTATGGCGACCATGAACATTGCCCGCGCGACAAGTATCCCCGGTATGATCCGCCTGCAGGAGGCGGCCCGCTTTGAGGGCGCCGTACTGTCGGTGGAGCTGAACCATTCCGGCAGAGGTGCCAAAGACAATCTGATCACCGGCCCGGCCATCGCACCCTCAGCGGTCTGCTTCCCCAGATGCAGCCAGAATGTCCGCCCCATGGAGCGGGAGGACCTGGACCGTGTACGGGAGCAGTTTGTCACAGCGGCAGTCCATGCGGTCCGCGCGGGCTTTCAGATGATCATGGTACACGCTGCCCACAACAACCTGCTGGGGCAGTTCCTGTCCCCGCTGTCTAATCTGCGTACCGATGAGTACGGTGGCAGCCCTGAGAACCGCCGCAGATATCCGCTGGAGGTCCTGAAGGCAGTCCGGGAAGCGGTGGGCGAGAAGATCGCCATTGAGCTGCGTGTCTCTGCCACAGAAATGACCCCCGGTGGACTTGAGCTGGAGGAGTCGCTGCAGTTTATGGAGGCGGCACAGGAATACGTGGACCTGATCCATGTCTCGAGGGGCATTGTCTACAGTGATGCCGGCATCATCACCCTGCCTACCTTCCTGCAGGAGCCTATGCTGAATGTGGAGTATGCCCGGCAGGCAAAGCAGCGCCTGCATGTGCCGGTGGCTACCGTGGGGAACTTCAGTACGCTGGACCAGGCGGAGGAGGCCATCGCCTCCGGCGCGGCTGATGTGATCTGTATGGCCCGTGCCTGGCTGACTGACCATGAAATGCTGACCAAATGTCTGGACGGCAGACAGGCGGAGATCCGGCCCTGCCTGCGCTGTCACCGTGGCTGTATTGACAATTCCGCCCGGGGCAAGCCGATCCACTGCTCTGTGAACCCGGAGCTGGGCTTTGAGCAGTATATCCGTTCCCTGCCGGCACCGGAGGCAGCACGGCGCGTGCTGGTGGCCGGCGGAGGCCCTGCGGGCATGACTGCCGCTGTGACCCTGCGTCAGCGGGGACATTCCGTGATCCTCTGTGAGGCATCCGGACAGCTGGGCGGGCTCTTGCTGGACGCAGCGGCACCTGCCTGCAAGCAGTATATGAAAAAGTATCTGGCGTGGACTCTGCAGGCTGTGGAGCACTGCGGCGCGGAGATCCGGCTGAATACCCGGGTAACCCCGGAGCTGGTGGAGGAGCTGCAGCCCGATGCGGTACTGGTGGCCACGGGCTCTGAATACCTGCATCCGGCGATTCCCGGCATCGACGGGACAAATGTACTGCCTCTGCACGACGCGGAGCAGAGGCCGGAGACACTGGGCCGCCGGGTCCTGGTGGCCGGCGGCGGCTCGGCCGGTCTGGAATTCGCCCTGAGCCTGGCCCGCAGTGGGCGGGGCTGTGAGATCACAGTGGCGGACCGGCTGACACTGGACCGCTTTGGCTCCAATATGCCCTACTTCCCCCTGCTGGACCTGAAGCAGAGTCTGGAGCGGGAGGGCGTAAGGCTGCTGCCGGAGCGCAGGATCCTGCGCTTTACCGATCGTGGTGCCCTTGTGGAGGGGCCGGAGGGTGAGGAGCTGCTGGAGGCAGATACCTGCGTCATCGCGCTGGGCGTCCGCCGCAGGACGGAGCTTTTAGAGGCACTGACGGCCCGCTATGCCACCGGTATTATCCCCATCGGTGACTGCGAGGGCGGCAGCAACCTGTACGACGCAAACCATACGGCCTATTTTGGCGCCATGCGTGTGCTCTGAGCACAGAACCCTGTAAAACAGAATACAGAAGGCTCCCCTTGCGTTGCCGGCAGATGAAGTTACCTTTCTGCCATGCGCTGTAAGGGGAGCCTTTTTATACAATTTTGAAGAAGTAGCGTCTGCCGGCACCGGTGTTCGGCAGCATCAGGCGGAGAGCTGGTCCTGATAGGCCTTGGGTGTAATGCCCTCGTAGCGGCTGAAGGCACTGTCAAAGGCACGTCGGCTGGTATAGCCTACCTGCTCATAGACATCCGCCGGGGGTGTGCCTCCTGCCAGCAGCTCCTTGGCCCGGGCAATACGGACCTTGTGGATCAGCTCCAGAACGCCTACGTTGTATTCCTGCTTGAACTGGCGGGAGAGATAGGAAACGTTCAGGTGGAACTGTTCTCCCAGACTGGAGACCGAAAGGGCCGGGTCAGTGTAGTTCTGCTCGATGTAGCGGTAAACCCGCTGGGTTGCCGGGGCAGCCTGCGCCTTATTGCCGCCAACCAGCGTTTCGAGCCCCGCAAAATAGAGCATCAGGTTCTGACGCAGCAGCTCTGGCGTGTCACTGGCCATCAGGTCACGGATGTTGATGGTACCGCCGCTGCTCAGGGGAACGGCAACGTTCAGCGGCAGCTCCAGCATGTTGGTGCAGAAGGTCAGCTGATGGGCGACGATCTCACGGGCTTCGGTAAAGGTGTCATAGTAATGGCTGATGCGCAGCTCCACCATATGGAAGAGGCAGTCCGCGGCATCGGCATATTTAAAGCAGACAAAATAGTTGTAGAACTGCCGCTGGGTATCGGCCAGCTCCGCATCGGTCTTCCGACTGAGCTCATCGGCATCAGAGACCACATTGCCGGTATGGTGCGAGAGCATGGCCTGCTCCAGCAGGGCCTTGGTGGACAGAAAGCTGGTATGCAGCCCGAAGCCGCCAACATCATAATGCCCGACGGCGATCAGGGCATCGACCCCGGAATTTTCAAGCATGGAGGCGGCGCAGGCCTCACAGTGCTGGATCAGAAGCTCCCGCAGGGCAGGCTGGTTATCCGAATCAGGATGCACAGTGACACGGGGCTCACAGTAAAAGCAGACGAGCACACCGTCCAGCTCCGCAAAGCAGAGCTCCGCATAAAGACCCAGAATGCCGGTCAGCTCCTCCCGGACAGTATTGTAGGCAGTTGCCAGCCCCTGAGGGTCATCACCAAAGCAGTGACTTCGCACCTTGACGGTCAGCAGCATGAAGGCGTCACCCGGGAAGTTCAGACCGTAAAGCCGGTAATAGCTGTCGACCCTTTCAAATTCCGGTGTCCGCCCCTGTACCAGCTGCAGCAGGGCAAAATCCCGCAGGCGCTGCTGGTCGGATTTCAGCCGGGCTTCCAGATCCGGTGCCGGGGGAGTGCGCCCCTTGCGGACCAGAAGAAGGACACATACAGCCAGCGCACAGAGAAGCAGAAGTATGACAATATAAAAGACCACCATGATTTTCAGCCTCCCGGACGCAATTTCTGATTTAATTTTACAGGTCATGAAAATGAAAAGCAAGGACAATCACCGAAATTTTACCTGATAACGAAAATTTTACGGGAAGAAGTGCTACCGATTTTTGACACTGTACCGTTTTTTGCAAAAAATAATGGTAAATTTCCAAGCAGGATAGTAAGAAAACGGCGCTTTTCTGTGAAAAACAGCGAATATATAATAGTGGTATCACAAAGCTGTGCCGCTTCTGCGCCGCAGCAAAACAAAAACAAGGAGGAACAAAACATGAAAAAGAGACTGCTTGCCATGCTGCTGGCAGTAGCAATGCTTGCCATGCTCTTTACGGCCTGCGGTAATTCCGCCGCATCTGCCGAAAGCGCAGCTGAAGCACCGGCTGAGAGCGCTGCCGAAGAGGCTGAAGCTCCCGCTGAAGAGCCCGCCGCTGAAGAAGCCGAGGCTCCCGCCGAGGCATCTGTTGAAGAGCCCGCAGCCGAGGCCTCTGTTGCCGAGGATGCCGAGGAGATCGTGGAAGAGGAAGAGATCATCGAAGGCCCCGTAGCCGGCGATCAGGACTTTGACTGGTCTACCATTGAGCCCCTGACTGACGAGCCTACCACCTTCACCATGTTCTATACCCAGCCGCCTGCACTGGCAGCCATTGAGGATTCGCCCAATGATATGAGCTATCTTTACCAGACCTTCGAGGAGGTCACCAATGTCCACATCGACTTCTATATGGTCAGTATGATGGACGCTACCACCAACTTCACCCTGATGATCGCCTCCGGCGATTACTGCGACATCGTCAACGATGCCCTCAACTACTACGATTCCGCCGACCTTGCCTATGAAGACGGCATTGCGGTAGACCTGCTGGAATATGAGGACTGCGTCCCGAACTTCCTTTCCCTGCTGGATGAGAACGGCCTTACCGCTGACATCAAGACCCTTGAGGGCCGCATCCTGAACCTGCCCCGCATCGATATGCCCATTGAGAGCGTTCCCGATGCCGGCCTGCTGATCCGTCAGGACTGGCTGGACGAGCTGGGCCTTGAGATCCCACAGTCCTATGACGAGATGCATGATGTCCTTGCTGCCTTCAAGAGCGAGTACAACATCTCTGATCCCTATGTCATGCCCTACCAGGTGCTGTCTCCCTGGGGCCTGCTGGCAGGTGGCTATGGCATCTCCGTTACCGCGGATGCAAACAACTTCTATCTGGATCTTGAAACCGATACGATCGAGCTGTCCACAGCCTCTGATGCCTATTATGAATATCTCTGCATGTTCCATGACTGGTACAACGAGGGCCTGATCAGCGCCGACTTCACATCCAGCATGAGTAACCTGCCGGAGGAGGACCTGATCTCCAATGAGCAGGCCGGTATCTGGATGTCCGACCTTTCTTACATCAAGAGCTGGAATGACCTGCTTGCCCAGGTGAACCCTGATGCAGAGCTTGGCCTTATGAACGAGCCCGGCCGTGACGCTGACAAGTCCGGTTACATCCAGACCAACGCCACAACAGTCGGCAGCGGTGGTTTCTCCGTCTCCGAGAACTGCGAGGATATCGAGCTGGCACTCAGGTGGTGCGACATGTGGTATGATCCCAGCCTGACCCAGTTCATCAACTATGGCTATGAGGGTGAGACCTTCGAATACGATGAGGATGGCAATCCCATTCTCGGCGGTATCATCGTCAACAACGACCTGGGCCTGCCTTCCCTGAAGATGGCCAACGGTGTTTACCTGTGCACCAGCGGTGGCTTTATCTATGATACCCATAAGTATGATCTTGAATACATCGACCTGCAGATCCGCGCCTATGACGAGTGGCAGGTTGAGGCAGCAGATCCTTCTACCGTAACAACCTCTGAGATCCCCAACGGTGCCAAGATGACCCCGGATGAGGCTGAGACCGTATCTGCCTGCATGAGTGATGTTACCACCCATGTTGCGGAAATGGCCCTGAAGTTTGTGACCGGTGCTGAGGAACTCAATGAGGAAACCTATGCGAAGTATGTTTCCGAGCTTGAGAATATGCGCCTGGATCAGGCACTGGAGGCAGAGCAGGCCGCTTACGACCGCTACCTCGAAAATCAGTAATCTGTAACCGCTCCTGCCGGGTTCCGCGGAATCCGGCAGGTATGATAAAGGAGGAAACTCTATGACAAATCTGCAAATTGAGCATCTGGTGGAACGCTGGGAGGATCGCCGCGAGGTGAAAAACCAGCTGGGCAAATATGTCCACTACCTGCTTCTGAAGAAGGAGGACCAGATCGTAGATGACCTGTGGTCCACCCGCGACGACATCTGCTATGGTGTGAACGACGGCTGGTATATAGGTCAGGATGAGATCCGTAACTATTACGGCTGGTTCCCGGGCTATACCAGAAAGGTTGCCCAGTGCCTGAAGGCCAAGCTCCCCGAGAAGTTCGAGGGCAAGACCGATGAGGAAATCTACGGTGTCGGTCTGATGGAGATCAAGTCTGTCTCCAACTATGTGATCGAGGTCGCTGAGGACGGTGAGACCGCCAAGGCCTACTGCGCCATCTTCGGCTTCAACACCACCGTTGATACCCAGGGCCCTGTTTCCAACTGGATCCTCGGCACAGTGGTTGCTGACTTCGTCTATGAAAACGACGCCTGGAAGATCTGGCATATGCAGTATCTGGTGGATGTGGACCGTCCCTCCGGCTCCGACTGGGGTACTCCCGAAAAGAAGGTCTATCCCGATCTGGCTGAATTTGAGGCACTCCGCGGCCTGACTCCTCCTGCACCCGCACGCAAGGAGACGCTGCATGAGATCTACTCCGGCACCAGAAAGGCCACAAAGCTGCCCAGGCTGCCTGTGGCATATTCCACCTTCGCTGATACCTTCAGCTACGGCGTTTAAGGAGGGTGACTGCAATGGCTAAGAAAAAGAAGATTGTCCGCTCCAATGAAGAGCGTATCATCCGCGTATGGGACATTGAGCAGGTCAAGGACCTGATGGCCCGCCGCACTGTATATGAGACCAACGGAGAGCATGCCGAAGAGCTGGCAGAGCTGTGGGTTCAGGAGCCTGAGAATCAGGCAACCGCTTCCTTCGGCAAGAACTGGGGCTACTATGTAGGCATGGATGAGATCCGCCGCTATTATGTGGACCAGTATGCACAGCAGGTTGCTGATGAGCTGGCTTCCATCGGCAAGGCTGATGAGGCACCCGGCTATGGCCGTTTCCTCTATCATCCCCTGTCAACCCCCAATGTCAACCTGGCTGAGGACGGCAAGACCGCACAGGGAACCTGGTATTCCATCGGCGCGGACTGCTACCCCAAGGCTGACGGTACCGGCGACTGCAACTGGAACTGCCAGAAGATCTGCGCAGACTTCATCAAGGAGCCCGGCGGCTGGAAGATCTGGCACGTGGTCTTCTCCAATGACTTCTCGGTTCAGACCGGCCATTCCGTCGGTGAGCTGCAGACTGTCTATATCCGCGGCACCGGCAGAGATGAGATCGACTTCGGCGATCCTACCATCGCCATGCTGGCCCATGACCCCACCTACACCTGGTGTGATAACTATCCCCCGCTGAACGGACCCTATGAGACCTTCACGGATGAGATCAGCTATGGTCCTGAGGGCCATCCCAAATACGACGGTTAAGGAGGCGGCACTATGAGAAAAAGTTATTTGAGCCTGGAGCAGCGCATTCACAACGCGGAAGGCGCACAGGCAGCTGAAACTCTGCATGCCCGCCATGCGTTCCTGCATGCCAAATCCTTTGGCGATGAAGAGTGGGGCCAGATCTGGTCCACCAGCGATGATACCTCCTGGGCACATTCCTTCGGACGTATGCGCGGCTACGACAGCGTATATTACAACAACGTTACAACCTACAACTGCGGTGGTCAGCGCGGCTATCAGCAGATGCTGAACATCCTCCCCGAGATCGGCCACTTTGATGCCCGTTCCGTCCGTGAGGTTGCAATGCACACTCTGGCGACCGATATCATCGAGGCTGCGGATGACGGCGGAACAGTCCGCGCGTCCTTCCTGACACCCGGCGTCCTGTTCAGCACCCTGAACGCCAACCTGAAGTGCCGCTGCATGACACTCTGGGAGCGCTACGGCTCTGACTTTATCTTCGAGGACGGCGAGTGGAAATACCTGCACGAGCAGGTCTGCCCCGATATGGGCGGCTCTCTGGATGATGCCAACGCTGCCTACAACAAGTATGACCAGCTGGTCAACCCGCAGCAGGGCCCCGGCGGTCCTCCTCCCGGAGGCCCGGCACGTGAGCCCCTGCTGGATCCCCCGGAGTCCGGCACAGGCCTCTGGCTGCAGGACGGTGGCCCCCTGCACAGCGATTATACGCCTGTACAGACCATTCAGAACAGTGTTCCCTTCCCGCTGCCCTATAAGACCATGGATGACGACAACACCTACACCAAGAAGGCACAGCTTAAGGTCAGCCTGAACATCGAGCGCTTCGGTAAGTATGTCGGCGCAGTCGAGGTTTCCATGGGCGGCCCCGGCGGTCCCGGTGGTGCTCCCGGTGGTGCTCCTCAGGGTGGCGCTCCCGGCGGTGCTCCCGGTGGCGCTCCTCAGGGTGGTGCACCTGGCGGTGCTCCCG
>R14__coassemble_38_pt1 | contig 116000 bp, 87 predicted proteins | sample R14__metabat2_high_PE_043 | metagenome-assembled genome bin R14
AATTGTCCAAGGTGCTAAATTTCATGTTTCTCGTTGTTTAATTTACAAGGTACACCGCCGTCTTGCGACAGCTTTTAAATACTACCACAGATCAAAGGGTTTGTCAACAGCTTTTTTTGATTTTTCAAATCTTTTATTGAGCTGTGCCCCCCCGATCGGGTCAGCTTGCTTATAATACTACGGTCCCCTTACTTTGTCAAGCTCTTTTTTATCTTTTTGTAATTTTCTTTTCAGTTTGGTTACAGGCTTTCCTGTCCGGTTCGCCTGCTTCTTCTTCCTGCACGATTGGTCCCGGCTTCTTAGCACCAGACGCGGTAAACACTGGCCGGTGCAGTGAAATTTCTCCTTAACTCCCTCAGGTAATTGAGTTTTCACTGATTCTGTGTTACTATATTTATTACAATATTTTCGGGAGCGATCCCATAAACGGAGGCGTTTGCCATGCCTATTAAGATTACCGATTCCCTTCCCGCCCGTGCCGTGCTGGAGAGCGAGAATGTGTTTGTCATGACGGAATTTCGGGCTATGCACCAGGATATCCGTCCTCTGAAGGTTCTAATCCTGAACCTGATGCCCACCAAGCTGGTCACAGAGGTTCAGCTGATGCGAAAGCTTGCCAATTCTCCCCTGCAGGTGGACATTGATCTGCTCTGCACCAGTAGCTATATCAGTCGGCACACCAGCATCGAATACCTTGATTCCTTCTATACCACCTTCGACCAGATCCGCGATAAACGTTATGACGGTATGATCATCACCGGCGCTCCTGTGGAGGATTACGAGTTTGAGGATGTGGCCTACTGGCCGGAGCTGGTAGAGATCATGGAGTGGACCAAAACACATGTCTATTCCACTCTGCATGTCTGCTGGGGTGCTTATGCCGGTCTTTACTACCACTACGGTATTCAGAAGCACAATACTCCCCGCAAGATTTTCGGTGTCTTCCCGCATAACATTCTCGATAATACGCATCCGCTCTTCCGTGGCTTTGACGATGTCTTCTATGGGCCTCATTCCCGCCATACTGAGGTATACGAGTCCGATATCCGCAACAATGACTCTCTGGAGCTGCTTTCTGTCTCTCCCGAAGCCGGTGTTTTCTGCTGTGCTACCCACGACAAGCGTGAGGTTTATGTCTTTGGCCACCTGGAGTATGACGGTGACACTCTGAGCACTGAGTATTTCCGCGACGTCAACAAAGGGCTTGAAATTGATGTGCCGGAGCACTATTTCCCGAATGATGACCCCACAAAGACGCCCATCGTCAACTGGCGCAGTGCCGGCTCGCTCTTCTATGCCAACTGGCTGAACTACTGTGTCTATCAGATCACTCCGTACGATCTGCGTGATCTCTGATATGACCCTGCATTACATCTGCGATAGCGCAGACACCGGGCGTACGCTGTTTACGGTGCTGCGCTATCGTCTTCATATGTCAGCCGGTATGATCCGTCGCTGCAAATTCCAGACCATCATGTATGTGAACGATGAGCCTGCACACACAGACCTGCGCTTGAAGGCCGGTGACAGGATCGAGCTGCCGCTTCCGGCGGAGCAGGCAGACTTTCCGCCTGAGCCCGGAGCGCTTCGGATCCTCTATGAGGATGAATCCCTGATCGCGCTTTTCAAGCCAGCCGGCATCATCATCCATCCATCTGCCACACGCATGCGGGGTACTCTGGCCAACCGTCTGCTGTCCTATCTGGGAGGCGGAACCATTCACTGCCTCAACCGGCTGGATCGTGATACCACCGGCGTCACGGTCTTTGCGAAAAACAGCTACATCAAGAGCATTCTTACAGAGCAATTGCTTGCTGCGCAGATTCACAAGAGCTACATTGCCCCGGTTTACGGTGCTCTTCCGGAGACGTCCGGTGTCATCGACCTGCCCATTGACCGGGTGGGAGAGTCCAGTCTTTTCCGCTGTATCCGAGAGGACGGTCAGCCCTCTCGCACCGCCTATAAACTGATTTCCGGACATGGGCTCTGGAACCTGTACCGCTTTCATCCCCTGACCGGCCGGACTCATCAGATCCGTCTGCACTGTCAGGCCTCAGGTGCCCCGATCCTGGGCGATCCCTATTATCATTCTGATGCCTCTGCAGCCTTTTCCGATTCACTGGGGCTGACGGTACAGCAGCTCTGCTGCACAGAAATGTCCTTTATGCATCCTATGACCGGCCAGCCCCTCAGCATCACGGTCCAGCCGGAGTTCATAAACGCCGACTGGTTTCAGGCCGACCATAAAGAGTGGCAGCAGCCCTGACCGGCTGCTGCCATTTTATCATAACATATGGGATTTCTGCTCCATCAATAAACCACAACCCGGGTACCGACAGGAATCTCCTCCAGCATCCAGTCAATATCCTCCTGGGCCAGACGGACACTGCCGCCGGATACAGGTGTGCCAATGGTGCTGTCGTAAAGGGTATCATCCTCGGTCTTATAGGGCAGGCTGGTAAAGGCCTCGCCACCGTTAAAGATCATAGCCGGAGCCACATAAATCTCGCCCAGATCCCACTTGGTATCGTAGTCGCTGTAGGTAAAGACACCGGTGGTGGTAGGAGTCTCGTTGGCGCCCGTAGAGCAGTCAAAGCTGCGCTCCAGCTGCCAGTTCCCCTGATAGCCACTGAAGATACAGACCTGCTGGGTATAGATGCTGACCCATACCAGATAGTCTGTATGGGAGCTGTAATTGTAGCCGTTTACAAAGCTCTCCTTGGTGGCATCATCATAGTCGCCGTCCATAATGTAGAGCTCGGATGAAATCTCCGCATTGCTGCTCTCCACCCAGACGTCACTGCCGTCCGCAAGCTGCAGCTCCAGCACCTTACCGCTGTCCAGGTTCTCATAGCCAACAAGAACGCCGTTTTCGCCCTCCTTCATGTAGCCCGTCTGGGTTTCCATGGTGGCATCCGAATAGATATAGCAGTTGGCAATGATCTTTACCGGAATCTCCGAGGTCTGTACCTGACCTGAAGCGCCGCTTTCAAGGCGGGTCACATCAATGGTCTTGCGTGCCTCCAGTGTTTTTTCCTGAAACAGCACGTTCAGGACCACGTCCGCCTCGTCAAGATCACGGTCCACCGCGTTTAAGGACAGGGTAACATTGACCACAGAGCCCTCCACCAGCAGGCGATCTGTATCCGACGACACCAGCTGATCGCCCACATACCAGTTAAGGTCCGCGGTGATGGCGCTCTGAATATTGGTAAAGGCAGCGGAAACCGTGACATAGGGCTGTGCCGCAGACAGGGTCTCCGCGCATTCCAGCACCACATTCGGGTTCTCATCTACCTCTTCCACCACCTGGTTTTCCGCAACCGGGGCATTCACAGTGGCGTCCATCTGGAAGGTCTCCACAGTATTATCCGCCATCAGTGCTTCGTAGGAGTGGTCATCATGCATGTGCAGCAGGCTGATACCCAGGGTATAGCAGGCCGCACAGATAATAGCCAGGCAGACCAGCCGAAAGGCCCATTTGAAGATTGTCTTGATCACTTTCATAGTTTCACCACTTGTTTCGGACTTTTTCGGCAAAGCCGAAGAAATTCTCCAGCCGGATCACCCGGCCGTCATCCAGCATCGCCCGGCCTGTAAAGCTGCCAAAGACCTGATGCTGGTCAGAGCAGAGAGGGCCTGCCTCCGTCAGGGAGGCCCGGTCAAGTACCGGCCGGAAGACCGCCTCGAATCTGCCGTCAGAGGAGGTAAACTGCCAGGGCTCCAGAAAACGCGGTCCTTCGCGGCTGCCGTCACCGGGGATCAGAAAGCTGACCTCCTCCAGCTTATGGGCAATGCCGTCATAAAAAAGCATATTTTCTGTGGCCGCACTGGTATCGCCAAAGCCGTAGCCAAGGTTAAAGCCAAAGGGAACGCCGTCAACGCTGCCGGAGGCACTGCTCCAGTACCAGGTGTTGCTGTAGGTCCAGACACCGCGGCCCCAATCCAGCACAGCAAAGGCTGTGTCCGGCGCAAAGACATGACGCTGCCCATCAAATTCAACATCGCCGGAGGCACGCAGGCAGTTGATCTTCTGATTATAGTAAAAGCTTTTGGGTGCCCCGGGGAAGGGCGTTGCAATGACCATGGAATCCTGTGGAGGGTCCGTCAGTGTCACGCTGCCGTCAATGGGCTTCCCGTCGCAGAAGCTGTCCATATGGAAGGTCAGTCTGCGGTGGTCTCCATTATTTTCAAAGAGGATGATATAGCCCTTACCGTTAACCAGGATATGGCCCTCCCGGCTGTTCTCCGGCAGCTTTGTCCTGCCCATGGGCAGGGGGCGGATTTTGGATTCCGTATGCTCCCAGGGACCATCGGCACTGTCAAAGCGCAGAAGGCTGATGCTGTCCAGACCCATATAGCCGTTATCGGCAACCGTCAGGGCAAGGCCGAAGGAGCCGTCTGTGATCAGGTAATAGTCCCATTCCTTCAGGCGGAGCTTATTGGCCTTTACATCCTTCCGGTGATATTCCAGAAGCTGTGCGGTAGCCCAGCCGGGCTCCCGCAGGATACCGCATTCGTCCAGAAGGCGGCCTTCTTTAACGATTCTGTGTTGCACGAAGCCTCTCCTCCATGTAAGCGTGTGCCCCATTTTCAAGGGTATCGTTCAGTTCGCTCAGGGACAGGTTCGGATATTTGCGCTCCAGCGCCCAGCGGGTCAGCAGATCCGCGATCGCCGGATTTTTAGGCAGCAGGCAGCCATGACTGTAGGTAGCGTATACCCTGCGGTAGCGCGCGCCCTCAAAGCCATCTTCACCATTGTTGCCATGACCGGAGAGGACCTTACCGATCGGGCGAACACCGCTGCCCAGGTAGGTCTTTCCGGAGTGATTTTCAAAGCCCACAACGGTCTGGCCGTTCAGATCGTCGCAGGTGTACATATAGTTGCCGATCATACGGTTCTTGTCGCCGATGGTGTAGAGATCCAGCGCACCGAGAAAATCACACTGGACGCCATCCCAGGTTTTGTAGTAGCTGCCAAGGATCTGATAGCCGCCACAGATGGCCAGGAATACCTTGTCATCCTCAATGGCCGCCCGGATCTCGGCCCCCTTCTGCGACTTCAGGTCTGCAAGCAGTACCTCCTGCTCAAAATCCTGACCGCCGCCGATAAAGAAGAGATCGTACTTCGAGGCATCCAGTGGCTGTCCTACAGTGACGCCGTCAATGCTGCAGTCAATTCCACGCCATTTCAGGCGTTTTTCCAGACAGATCACATTTCCCCGGTCACCATACAGGTTCAGGACGTCCGGATAGAGGTGGCAGATGCTAAGCTTTGCTTTCTCCATATGTCACGCCTCCCAGTATTCCTTGAATCCGTATTTGCGGCTGATCCGGTCACGCATATGCAGCATAGCCGTATAGGTTGGCATCAGGTAGACCGGATTGGGCTGTGCCGTCATCTGCTCCATCAGGCGGTCGTAGTCCTTTTCCAGATGAAGCTTTTCTCCCGGGATGCCTGCATATTTAAAGCGCAGTGCCATGTCCTCGGCGCGGATGCCGGACACATAGACCGCCTCCAGATCATCTCCCAGGGAGAGGAGCTTTTCAAAATCCACATCCCAGATCCAGCTGATATCCCTGCCGTCCTGAGCGCGGTCGTTAAGGGCCGCCGCAAAGACCAGCTTCCCCTGGGTATTGGTCAGGAAGTTCAGCACCTGATTACAGCCGGCGGGATTTTTGATCAGGATCATACGCACTGGGGTGCCGTTGATCTCAAACTTCTCCATTCGTCCAAAGCCGCAACGGAACCTTGCCAGTCCCTCGGCGGTCAGCTGCAGATCCAGCCCCAGCCCCTTCGCCGCTGCCATGCAGGCAACCGCATTGTAGATATTATAGCCGCCGGGCAGATTAACCACAGCCGGCAGGGTCCTGCCATCTGTCGTGATCTCGATCGCGGAGCACTCCGCGTCGGAGGACTTCACCGCCGTCACTGCCACATCGGGCACAGGCCGGCTGTAGCCGCATTTGGGGCAGCGGTAGCCGCCCAGATGGCCATAGGTGATATAGTCGTAGACATACTCGCTCTTGCAGTGGATGCAGTAGGGCGCGTCAGACACATCATGGACCTGTTCCTTATAGACAGGTGTATTGACGCCGAAGAAGATCACAGGGTTGGGCACATCCTCCGCCAGAGAAGCGCAGAGGGAGTCATCCGCGTTGAGGCAGAGCGTTGCCTCAGGGCAATTTGCGATGCCGGTGCGGATCTTGTTCACGGTGTGGCTGACTTCGCCGTAGCGGTCCAGCTGGTCACGGAAAAAATTGGTGACCACGATCTGCTTTGGCTTTATATTTTTCGTGATAGAGGGGAAGGCCCCTTCATCGGATTCGATCAGCGCGTACGGATACCGGCATTTCCCGCTGAGGATGCCGGAATGGCAGGCGAACTCGGTGGTGACACCGCCCATCAGGTTTGCGCCGGACTGATTGGCAAAGAAAGAAATTCCAGAGTCGGACAGGGCCTGCTCGATCATGCGAGAGGTCGTCGTCTTACCATTGGTACCCGTAACGACAATAGCCGTCACGTCCTTTGCCAGCCGTCCGAGCAGATCCGGACAGAGCTTCAGGGCAATCCTTCCGGGGAGGTCTGTACCGCCCCTGCCCAGCCTGCGGATCATGAATCGGGATAGCTTGCACGCCAGAATAGCAATTGAAACTCTAATATTCATACCTTTTATTGTACCATAGCTCCTCACAACCTGCAAGCATCCACACAAAAACAACAAAAAGCAGCAAGCACCCGGCGCTTCCGTTTCTCCAAGCCACCTACCGGACACCCGCACTGCAGCACAGGCGGCAGGCCCGTGAAGGTCTGCCGCCTGTAGATTGGGGGATGATTCATAATATGGAGCGAAAATATCTCAGCGCTTTGCGGTCGTACTGTATTCAAGCACATGATACCCGGTAGGGTCGATCACCTGATGGAGCTTCTGCTCATCAAGCAGCTCGTCCGACATGATCACCGTGATACCTGTTTTAAAGGAGGATTTTACAGTCTTCACGTTAAAATTCTGCCGGATGGTATCGTTGATATGGCTTTCGCACATACCACAGGCCATACCATCGATCTTCAGGGTTGTGACCACAGGTACTGCTGTATCATTCTGGCCTTGTGCGGCCGGTGCCGCGCAGCCATGCCCGCAGGAGGCACAGTTTCCACCGCAGGTGGACTTTCCGCTCAGCTTACCCCTGATCGTCCCGCGCAGGATCAGCGCAACAATTGCCAGCACGATCAGCAGTACTACCAATGTTCCCAGATTCACAGAAAGTCCCTCCTTTCATTCTTGTTTACGTCAGGTATGACAGTGTCTCAGGCCTTGACGCCATTCTTGTTCTTGCGGAAGAGCAGCCAGATGAAGGCAGCCACGATCAGGATCGCAACGATCAGGCCGATGATGTTCATGCTACCGGCAAACAGCGCGCCAAACTGATAAATGACCAGACCGACCAGGTAAGCCAGACCGCACTGATAGCCGATGGCAGCCCAGAACCACTTGGCGGAGTTCATCTCACGCTTGATCGCGCCCATAGCAGCGAAGCAGGGAGCGCAAAGCAGGTTAAAGGCAAGGAAGCTCAGGCCGGAAGCCAGAGTAAAGGCTGCGCCCATGGTAGCGTAGACGGAATCGCCGCCGGCATAGAGGATACCAAGCGTACCGACGATGTTCTCCTTTGCGACCAGACCGGTAATGGCGGCGACAGTTGCCTGCCAGTTGCCCCAGCCCAGAGGTGCGAAGATCCAGGCGATCGCGCCGCCAATGGTGGCCAGGATGGAGCAGTCCAGCTGATCCTCAGCCAGCATGGTAAAGCTGCCGTCAACAAAGCCAAAGAAGCTGGTGAACCAGACAACGATGGTGGAAAGCAGGATGATGGTACCGGCCTTCTTGATGAAGGACCAGCCGCGCTCCCACATGGAGTGAAGCAGCGTGCTGATGGTGGGCATATGGTAAGCGGGCAGTTCCATAACAAAGGGAGCGGGGTCGCCTGCGAAGAGCTTTGTCTTCTTCAGAATGATACCGGAGCAGATGATCGCCGCAACACCCAGGAAGTAGGAGAAGGTTGCGATGAAGGGAGAACCACCGAAGATGGCGCCTGCGATCATGGCGATAAAGGGCTGCTTTGCACCACAGGGGATGAAGGTTGTGGTCATAATGGTCATACGGCGGTCCTTCTCGTTCTCAATGGTACGGGAGGCCATGATACCGGGCACGCCGCAGCCCATGCCGACCAGGAAGGGGATGAAGGATTTACCGGACAGACCAAACTTACGGAAGATACGGTCAAGGATGAAGGCGATACGGGCCATGTAGCCGCAGGTCTCCAGGAAGGCCAGCAGAATGAAGAGGATCAGCATCTGAGGAACAAAGCCCAGAACAGCGCCGCAGCCTGCGACAATGCCGTCAAGGATCAGGCCCTTCAGCCAGTCAGCACAGCCAATGGCGTCCAGTGCGGATTCCAGCAGAACAGGTACGCCGGGGACCCATACGCCGTAATCGGCAGGATCGGGCTCCTCGCAGCCATAGCTTACAAGCACCTCGGCAGCTTCAGCGAAATCAGCGCCGGTGGCGTCAAAATCTTCAGTGGAGAGGTCCTCGTCACTCTCAACGGTGTAGACATAGGAATAGCTCTCATCGGCAGCGGCAGCGGCAGCCTCCAGGGCAGCAACCGCAGCGTCTGCGTCGAATTCTTCGGCTTCTGCGTCCAGAGCCTCCAGCGTAGCGTCATCACCGATGCTCTCAAGGTAGCCGCTTACGATGTTGGCAGCGTCGCCGTATTCCTCGGCTTCCTCGTTATAGGCGGAGCCGCCGATGCCGAACAGATGCCAGCCATCACCGAACACGCCGTCGTTGGCCCAGTCGGTTGCCAGGGAGCCAACCCAGTACATGGCGATGAAATAGACCAGGAACATGGTCACTGCAAAAATCGGCAGTGCCAGGATTCGGTTGGTCACGATCTTATCGATCTTATCAGATGTGGTAAGGCCGCCCTTCTTCTGCTTCTTATAGGAGCTCTTCAGAATGCCGGCGATATACACATAGCGTTCGTTGGTGATGATGGACTCGGCATCGTCATCCAGCTCCTTTTCGGCAGCGACAATGTCCTGCTCGATATGCTTCAGGTCCGCATCAGAGATTTTCAGCTGCTCAATGATCTTTTCGTCACGTTCAAACAGCTTGATGGCGTACCAGCGCTGCTGCTCCTCGGGCAGGCTGTGCAGGCAACGCTCCTCGATGTGAGCCAGCGCATGCTCAACGGTACCGCTGAATTCATGCTGGGGGATGGTCTTTGTGCTGCCGGCAGCCTTGATGGCGGCCTCGGCTGCTTCCATGATGCCGTCGCCCTTCAGTGCGGAGATTTCAACGATCTGGCAGCCCAGCTGACGGGAAAGCTCCTTTACATTGATGCTGTCGCCGTTTTTTTTGACCAGGTCCATCATGTTGATGGCAACCACAACAGGGATTCCGAGCTCGGTGAGCTGGGTGGTCAGGTAGAGGTTACGCTCCAGGTTGGTGCCATCGATGATGTTCAGAATGGCATCGGGGCGCTCGTTGATGAGGTAGTTTCTTGCGACAACCTCCTCAAGGGTGTAGGGGGACAGAGAATAGATACCGGGAAGGTCCGCGATCTTCACGTTGTCGTGCTTCTTCAGTTTGCCTTCCTTTTTCTCAACGGTAACGCCGGGCCAGTTGCCTACGAACTGGTTCGCACCGGTGAGGCCATTAAACAGGGTTGTTTTACCGCTGTTAGGGTTACCGGCAAGAGCAATGGTAATGTCCATGCGTATGCTTCCTTTCTTACTTAATATTAGTGTTTGCTAACTTACGGGGTAAAGCTTCAGGCAACCCTGTTGCCTGAGATTGTTGCTGCGAAGCGGATCACTCCACCTCGATCATTTCGGCATCTGCCTTGCGCAGGGAGAGCTCATAGCCGCGAACGGTGACCTCAATGGGATCGCCCAGGGGAGCAACCTTGCGGACATACACCTCAGCTCCCTTGGTGAGGCCCATATCCATCAGGCGGCGCTTTACAGCACCGGTACCGGTGAGCTTTTTGATCGTGACAGTCTCGCCAATGGTGACTTCTTTCATGGTTTTCATGTGATTTCCTCCATTCCTTGTATATAGTAAAGCCTGGATTTACAATTTACACAGCTTCATGGCCTTATACCATGATCTTCTGGGCCAGCTGCTGGTCCAGCGCAACACGGGACTCCTTGACCTTCAGGATCAGGTTCCCGTTGATGGAGCTGACCACGGTCACGGTTCCGCCCGCGACAAAACCAAGATCCGCCAGATGCTGACGGACATCCGGATTTCCGCCCACGCGCTGTATGGTATATTCCTCTCCGGGATCGGCAACGGTAAGTGGCATCATCGCTGTAACCTTCTTTCGATGTCTGACATATCAGGTTATTTTCATCTAACTGATATTAGTTTTCTCTAACCCACGTGGGTAAAAAACAGCAGCCTGCGCTGCCCTTCTGATTGTTGGAGCCGCCTTTGGTTAACCGTCTCTAACTTCGGTTATTATACACTAACGCATACCGTTTGTGAAGTGGTTTTTCAAAAATTTTTGCCCATATTTTTGTTCTTCCTGTGTTCCGCCCTGAGCAACTTCCACAAAACATTCTCTGCCGGAGTGGAGCAGTGCCGGCCGGAACAGGGCAAAAATCCCCGTTCCGGCAGATGTCGGAACGGGGAAAGTTGATTGAAGCAGTGACCGGTCTTCACGATCCTGTTTGTTTTTGTGACCTGCCCCCTCAGCGGCGCCGGTTTGACACTGCTGTGTACTGGGTACCGATCAGGGCCGTGTTGCCAGCCAGCGGGGTGGACTTACTTTGGGCATCCACCAGTGCCCCGATCAGGGAGTTGGAGAGCAGCATGCCCTGAGGGGTAAAGCTCCAGTCGCCGCCCGAGCTCACCTTGGCGAGCCCGCGGTTCTTATAGAAGAGCAGCAGCTTTTCCAGTGGGTCAAAGGGCATAAGGAAGTTTTTTTCGTATTCCTTCCGCTCGATACCATAGACGGTGCGCATACGCATCATGATATACTCACCGGCCCGCTCCTTGATGGGCACATACTCACTTTCCACTGTCAGGGCGTCGCCCTTTTCAACCCCGCGGATATAGCGCTGCAGGTCGGAGAGGAAGGTGTAACGGTTGCCGGCGAAGTCTGAAGCGGCCGATGGACCAAAGCTCATATATTCGCCACCCAGCCAGTATTTGATGTTGTGCTCACATTCCTTGCCCCGCTGAGCGAAGTTGGATATCTCGTACTGGTGGTAGCCGTAGGCTTCCAGCGTCTGCACCGCGTAGAGGTACATGCTGGCCTGCTGGTCATCATTGGGAAGGGCCGCCCGGGCCACATTCCGCCCCAGGGGAGTATCCTTATGTACTGTCAGGCCGTAGGCGGAGATGTGGTCCGGCTTCAGGTCTATGACGGAGCCCAGGGCATCTGCCCACTGGGCGGGTGTCTGGGCAGGCAGGCCGTACATCAGGTCCACGGATACGTTATCAAAGCCGGCCTTGCGGGCATTCTCCACCGCCTTGACGGCACCGGCCCAGGTGTGGCCGCGGCCCAGGACCTTCAGGGTCCTGTCATCGTTGGTCTGCACACCGATGGAGATTCGGTTAAAGCCCGCCCGCAGCAGGGTGTCGCAGGCCTTGGGGGTCACCGTTTCGGGGTTTGCTTCCAGGGTAACCTCTGCCGTGCGGGATACGTTCATACAGCGCTGCAGGGTACGGTAGACGGTGCGCAGCCGGTCAGCCCCGAAGTAGCTGGGGGTACCGCCGCCGAAATAGACGGTGTCTACCATATGGTTGGGGCAGCGCTCACTGCCCTCTTTTATGTGGGTCTGCAGGGCCTTCACATAGCTGTCCATGAGCTCCAGGGATTTTTCGTTGCGGCCCACAGAGTAAAAATCGCAGTAAATGCATTTGCTGCGGCAGAAGGGGATGTGTACATACACGCCAAGCGAGCTGTACTGCCCCGCGTTCTTTCTTGCCATTACGCAGCCTCCTTATTCGGAATCCAGCTTCAGCACTGCCATAAAGGCCTCCTGCGGCACCTCTACGGTACCGATGGAGCGCATGCGCTTCTTGCCTTCCTTCTGCTTTTCCAGCAGCTTCTTCTTACGTGTGATATCACCGCCATAGCACTTTGCCAGTACGTCCTTGCGCAGAGCCTTAATGGTCTCGCGGGCGATGATCTTGGAGCCTATGGCCGCCTGTACCGGGATCTCAAAGAGCTGGCGCGGAATGTTCTCCTTCAGCTTTTCACAGATCTTGCGGGCACGGGGATAGGCCTTGTCGGTGTGGACGATAAAGGACAGCGCATCCACGGGGTCACCGTTTAAGAGGATGTCCAGCTTTACCAGATTGCTCTCCCTGTAGCCGATGAGCTCATAGTCCAGAGAAGCATAGCCACGGGTCCGGGATTTAAGGCAATCGAAGAAATCGAAGATGATCTCATTCAGGGGCATATGGTAATGGAGCTCCACACGGGTTTTGTCCAGATAGGTCATGTCCACATATTCGCCCCGGCGCTCCTGACAGATCTCCATGATGTTGCCCACATACTCCGGCGGCGTGATGATGGAGGCTTTGGCAAAGGGCTCCTCCGCCATAAGGATCTCAGAGGGATCCGGGTAATTCAGGGGGTTATCGATCATCATGACGGTGTTATCCGTTTTGGTGACCCGGTAGACGACCGAGGGAGCCGTGGTGATCAGGTCCAGATTGAATTCCCGCTCCAGCCGCAGCTGGATGATCTCCATGTGCAGCAGGCCCAGGAAGCCGCAGCGGAAGCCAAAGCCCAGAGCAATGGAGCTCTCCGGCTCGTAGGACAGGGACGCGTCATTGAGCTTCAGCTTTTCAAGGGCATCCCGAAGCTCGGGGTATTTCGCGCCATCGGCGGGATAAACGCCGGAATAGACCATGGGCTGCACATCTTTATAGCCCTGCAGGGGCTCGGCGGCAGGCTCCTCGGCACCGGTCACGGTGTCACCCACGCGGGTATCCGACACGTTTTTGATGGAGGCGGTCATATAGCCGACCTCGCCGGCGCCCAGTGCCTCCACAGGCTCCATGCCCATGGGATGCAGGTAGCCGACCTCCACCACCTTGTAGACCGCGCCGGTGGCCATCATGCGGACCTCCTGTCCCTGACGGATGGTGCCATCCACAATACGGAAGTAAACAATGACACCCTTATAGCTGTCATACTGGCTGTCAAAGATCAGGGCGCGCAGCGGCTTTGTCCGGTCGCCCTCCGGAGCAGGGAGTTCGTTCACGATCATCTCCAGCACAGAGTGGATGTTGATGCCGTTCTTGGCGGAGATTTCCGGGGAATCCATGGCCGGCAGGCCGATGATGTCCTCTACCTCCTGCTTGACCCGCTGGGGGTCTGCTGCCGGCAGGTCGATCTTGTTGATGACGGGCACAACCTCCAGCCCGGCGTCAATGGCCAGATAGGTGTTGGCAAGCGTCTGGGCCTCCACGCCCTGGGTGGCATCCACCACCAGTACAGCGCCCTCGCAGGCGGCAAGGCTACGGGATACCTCATAGTTAAAGTCCACATGACCCGGCGTGTCGATCAGGTTCAGCACATAGGTCTCACCGTCGTCGGCGGGGTACTGCAGGCGTACGGCGCGGGCCTTGATGGTGATGCCGCGCTCCCGCTCTAAGTCCATGCTGTCAAGGATCTGGTCCTCCATCTCGCGCTCGGAGACGGCCTCGCATTCCTCCAGCAGGCGGTCCGCCAGGGTGGACTTACCGTGGTCAATGTGGGCAACGATTGAAAAATTACGCAGTTTATCTAAATCGGTCATAAAAGCTGCACCTCATGTAATATTGCAATATTCCAACCTATAGTATACGTGATTTCCCGGGTTTTGTAAAGTCCCGGCCTTCCCGTGTCGCCGCGGAAGGACCTTCCGTGTCTTCCAAAAAAAGCATCCGCGGTACCGGAAGGCACTGCGGATGCGTATATTCTTCTCATCATGGTCTGCGGCCGTTACAGCCGGCTTGCGGCATACCGGTCTTTCCGGGCATACCGGTCATTCCGCTGTCATGGTCGGGTCTATGACATAGCCCTCCGCAGCCGGAATCGTGCCGAGCTCCGTGCCGAAGGCCGCGTCGATGGCCTTTCGTGTGGCGTTGATACCGGTATCGCCCTCAATCTCCGGATTGCCGTCCGGCACATACACACAGCACAGCACACTCTGCATATAGGGGGTCTCGGCCTCCGCGTCATAGGTCGGACCGCCGTACTGGCTGACCAGCTGCAGGGGCAGTCTGGCGCCATGGTCACTGAGCAGAATGATCACAGCCTCCGGGTCATCCTGACGGATCTGCCGGATAGTCGGCAGCAGGATGCTGTTCAGGTAGGAGAGCTGCCCCAGATAATAGCTGTGATCCATCCAGTTCCAGCGGGCCAGGGTCGGCACCGTACTGCCATCCGCCCCAAATACAAAGGGGGCGTGCGGACACTGGATATAGCTGACCGTCAGGGTCGGACTGCCGTTTTTCAGGGCCGCAGCACTGCAGCTCTGCAGTGCCGTCAGACAGTTTTCAACAGGCCCCTGATACTGGTCCCGGTAGTTGCGCCAGAGCTGCTTTGAGATTCGGGTGTTGATGGCATCGATCTTATAAAAGATGCTGTTTTTCAGCAGATATTTGGAGATGGTGTCCTCCGTCTGGTCCTCGGTCAGCTCATTGACGCCCTTTGTGGAAAGATAGGCCCTATGGTTGATCAGATTGATGCTGTAGCCGTTGCCTGCGAACAGGCGGTAGAGATAGGCATCCTCCAGCAGAGCCCGGCGGCTCAGGGCCGTCATGGAGCCGTCCGCCACATAGTTCAGGTTCAGGAGGTTTGGCACAATGGTATCTGTCCAGCAGGATTCGGTGTTCCGGGAGCTGCGGGAGACCGTAAAGCCCAGCTCCTCCAGTGCGGTCAGAAATTCTTCGTTGTCCTCGCCGTAATAGTGCTGCAGGTTCTCGCTGCCGGGATACTCGTCAAAGAGCAGGTAATAGACATTGCGCTGCTGCCCCTGGAATTCCGGCACTGCCTCCTCCACCGTTACGGCAGACGTTTCGGAGCCGGCCCGCAGAACGGTGATGCCTGCCATGATCCCATTCATGGCGCAGACCGCCCCAAAGGCAATGGCAATGAGGATGCAGCCCACCGTCAGGTTGGGCTTCTTCACCAGCAGGAGGACCGCCAGCAGCGCCCACAGCAGGCAGACCAGCCCCAGCAGCCAGATAGCCCGCAGTCCGGTATGGGACTGCAGAAAATCCGCCACCAGCGAAAAATTGATGACAACCAGCATGCCAAGGCAGGTCATGAAGCCGGCCCGGGACACATTGCGGAAGAGCAGCAGTGTTGCCGCCAGCCCCACTGCCGCCGTGATCAGAAAGATATGCAGGAAGAACAGCATGTCCACTGCCCGGGCCTCCCCCGCATTCTGCGCATAGATGGACACGCAGGGGAAGAGGCAGGTAAAGAAGACCGCCGTAAGTGCCGCCGCCCAGTGGCCGGCGGCCTGTTTCAGCTTTTCCATGGTATTTTCCGGCGGCAGGAAAACCTGCCGCCGCTCCTTTTGAATTTAGCGTTTTGGTCCGGTGCCGCTGTCTGAAAAGATCAGCCGACCTTCACGCAGATGGTATGGATATATGCAGCGCATTCGCCGTCCGGGAATTTGCGGATCAGGCGCACGTGCAGCATGAGCCGGTCGGCAGAAAAGCTGTCGCTGAGGGCAATGCGCAGGTAGACATTATGGCCGTCCAGCACATTGGGTGTACCCAGACTGCCCTTTCTGCTGGGGCCCTTTCCGTGGTCCAGTGTGACCGTATCCGGACGGACAATGGGCGTGGGGCTGGCAGCATCGGTGACCGTGATCTCCGCCACCTGGCCCTCCAGCACAGCACATTCCACATCCCACTCGGCATTGAAATGCGTCAGGTCGTCGTTGTACCAGCCGGTATAGCCCTGCATGGTCATGCAGAGGATATCTCCGGGCATCAAGCCGATCTCGTTGGGGGTATCGTAGCTGCGCGGGCCGGTGCCCATGCCGATCATCTTACCGGTATCCATAGGCTCTCCGGGAGGAGGTCCCGGCATTTTATCACCACCGGGGCCACCGGGTCCGCCGGGTCCGCCGGGACCACCGGGGCCACCCGGGCCGCCGGGTCCGCCGGGGCCACCCGGGCCACCGGGACCACCCATGGGAGGGCCACCTGTGGGAGGGTCGCCTGCCGGAGGACTGCCGGGTCCGCCGGGACGGTCCGGATGATCGTCATCATTGATGGGCCGGAAGAAGGAGGTTACCTCGCAGTCGTAGGAGGTGGTGCCCTCATCGCCCATGCGGAATTTACCGACCACATACCTTCCACTGCCGGAATTGGCTCCGGTCAGGGGCAGTGCATCAGCCTTAACACGCTCCCAGGTGGGGTTGTCATGGGGCTCACACCAGCGGGCATAGGGCACGGCATTGTTCCAGTCGGGATATCTGCTGTAGGCATCCAGGCCGGCAAAGAGCGTATCGGAGTAGTCCCCGGGTGCACCGCTGAAGGCCTCGTGCAGGTAGGGGCCCTCGCCGCTGCAGTCCACATAGGACTGCAGGTATTCCCTGCCCTCAAAATCCGTCAGGTTCTTGCTCTGTGAAAAGAGCCATTGCATCATGGGGGTAGGCTCACCGCTGACCGTGGAGGCCTTGTGTACAATGTGCCCCACGTCAAAGGTGACCAGTGCCATGTTCTTCTTGCCCATGGCCTTCAGGCGGTTATAGACACGGTAGGGCTCATTGATGGGGATTCCGGTATCCCAGGTACCGTGGACGATCAGCAGCGGCACCCGCATCAGGTTGGCATAATCCTGCCGGTCCGCCCAGGTGGTGTGGACAATGGTACCTGCGTTGATGAAGAGGCCGGCATAGAAACCGGGGGTGCTGCCCTCCAGCATGTAGGACCAGATGGCACCCTGGGAGCCGCCGGTGGCGTAGATCCGTGACAGGTCCACATCGCCGTATTCCGCCTGCACCGCGCGGACGATCTCCGCGAACTGACCCATGCAGTACATCTGGCATTCCCAGTTGACCACCGCCTCGTAGGGCAGGCTGCAGTGGAGCACATAGCATTTGCAGTAGGCCTGCCAGCGGGCGGTCGCATAGGCCGAGGTCATGCGCACCGCCGAATCCCCAACACCGCCGGGGATGATGATCAGCGGATAACGGACGCCGGGCTCCACCACCGGGCGGTAGAGACTGTAGTGCATGGTACAGGCAATGTCCTGGGGCCCTTCAGGCGTTGGCCCCACCAGTGTCCGGTCCAGCACCACAGGCCAGATATAATCCAGGAATCCGGTGCCATCCGGTTTTTTCGCAGGATCCGGTCGTAGAATGTTCATAGTGTTCCCCTTTCTGTCTTACGCTGCTTCGCAGTTTTGCAGCATCGCTTTGTGCTGCCGTGCTAACATTATAGCGCATTTCCCGCTCCCGTGGAATAGCCTTTTCGGTTTTAGTTTTTCTCTGGCGGTATCTGCTGCAGGGGCGGCCGAAAGCCCCGGGGCTCTCATTTGAGAAGCCCCGGGGCCTGGTTTTCATTTGGTGGGCTTGGATGCGCAGAGGGCGCGCAGACAGCCTGCTCTGCTCTGCTCTGCTCTGCTCTGCTCTGCTCTGCTCTGCTCTGCTCTGCTCTGCAGGATGATACGCATTGCTGCCATGGCTGTCAACTCCCTTCTTATTCAATATATCACACGGCTACAACACATTACCAGTACCTTTTTGCATTTTTTCTGACAGCATAGCGCAAAACAGCCTGTAGTTCCGTTTCGGAACTGCAGAATTTGACAACTGCCTCTGTTTTTTCTACAATATTTCTGCAGCAGCCAAGAGCGCGCGTTGGTATGCTGCAGGCAGGAGGTTATATGATGGCAAACCGGATTCCGGACGAAACAGACAGAGATATCCTGAAGCTGCTGTCGAAGGACGGCAGAATTTCCTGGAGTGCAGTCGGATCGCAGCTGGGCCTGTCCAGAACCGTTCGGAACCTGGGGCAGAAAAGCCTGCATGAAATCCGCGGCCGGGTGCTGCAGTATGGCTATGAGCAGCTCAGTGAGGAGGAAAAGCGCAGCTTTTTTCTCCGCTGCATAGAGCTCAACGGCAAGAAATCGTCAGCACTGCCTGCGGCGGCCGCCTCATCCGGCCGGATGGCCATGCAGGGGCTGAACGCAATCCCGTCTTCGACATTGAAATGCGGTCATTGAAAATTTTACGCTGAACACAGTCACAGGCAGCCGCTTGACTTCCATATTTTACCGTATTAGAATCAGTTTGTGCACAGGCTCCGGCTTACGTCTGTGGAAATGCCCGGGCTGTGAAATTTATGTGCTGATTCCGGCAAGGATCACGGGGAGGCTTTCATGAAGCGATCTTTGATACGTTCTGCAGTATCGTGCATGCTGGTGCTTGCAATGCTGCTTGCCTGGCTGCCTGCTGATGCGCTGGCAGTGGATGACTATCCCAACACCTGGGTAAATACCGGGGACCACTGCGCGGATATCATTGGGGTTGCAAATACGCAGCTTGGCTTTGTGGAGACCGATGGCGATCATGTAAAATATAATGAATGGTTCTACGGAAACACAACGGATACCATAGCCTGGTGCGCGGTCTTTATCTCCTGGTGCGCGGCACAGGCGGGCATTCCGGAATCCATCATCCCGAAAACCTGCATGGCCCGCGGGTGGACAGCCGAAAATATGGACACCAACCCCTTTGGCGGTACTGCGTTCACCATCGATACCCAGACGCCGCAGCCGGGGGACATTCTGTTTACCCGTACAGATCAGACTGTGACCTACAGCACCCACGTTGCCCTGGTGGTGGATGTGGATGATAAGTATATCTATACGATTGAGGGTAACACCGGATCGCCCGGCGGTGTAAAAAACCGGAAATATACACGCAGCGACGGCTATGAGGTCTTCAGTGGCATCGCCTATGCAAAGTATTATATCGTATTTGCGACACGGCCGGATTATACTGCCGATCAGGCAGGCGGGGAACCGGAGGAGCCTGAGGAGCCGGAGGAGCCTGAGGAACCGGATCGCTATCCGTTCAACGATGTGTATGATCCGTCTGTCTATTATTATGAGCCGGTTGTCTGGGCGGTGGAAAATAACATCACCAGCGGCATTGATGAAAAGCATTTCGCGCCCAGGTCTGACTGTACCCGTGCCCAGGCTATCACCTTCCTCTGGCGCGCGGCCGGCAGACCCACGGCTTCTGAGGACGCGGCCTGCAGCTTTACCGATGTCAAAGCGTCTGCTTACTATTATGAGGCCCTGCTCTGGGGCGTTGAGAACGACATCGTCTATGGAACCGCTGATACCACCTTCTCCCCCAACGCAACGTGCACCCGCGGCCAGATCATAACCTTTATCTACCGTCTTGCCGGCAGCCCTGCAGTCTCTGAGGACGCGAGCTGCAGCTTTACCGATATCAGCGAGTCTGCTTACTACTATGATGCGGTGCTCTGGGGCGTCGAGAACGGCATTGTCTACGGCACCTCCGAAACCACCTTCTCTCCCGGCGCAAACTGCACCCGCGGTCAGATCGTAACCTTCATCTACCGCTATGCCGCGGAACCGTAAAGAATATGTCCCATGAGCCTGAGACCGCCGACCCACAGGGCCGGCGGTTTCTTTGTGTTGTAAGGCCGGCGCCCACGGCCCCGCTCCCCTTTTTTATTTTGTTATACCCAAATTTTTCGTTGTATGCTACAATTGTCCGTAAAGGAACTGCAAAAAGCAGAGAAAGGAGATCCGCAGTAAGCGTGATCGTGAATTCTGACATGAAACATTCTTTTTTCAGACGTTTTCTGATCGCTGTCGTCCTGCTTCTGATCATCGGCAGTAACGTCTGCTTCGCCGCTGATCCAGGCACCGGAACGGCCGGACAGCTTTCCTTTGACGCGCTTGCCGGCCTTCGGGCAGGCGCGGTCGACGGCTCGATCCAGTATAAATACATTACCCAGAATGTAGAAGATCCTGCCTTTTATTATTTTGATTCCACAACCGATGAGGCTATGGCCCTGTCACAGGGAAAGATTGACTTCTACTTTGATATGCCACAGTCCTTTGCCCTCTTATCGGAGGAATATCCGGAGCTTATGGCTGTTCCGGGACTTTCCGTCCCGATCGGCAGCATTGGCTTCTGCTTTGCAAAAACCGCCCGCGGGCAGGAGCTGCAGCAGGAGATGAATGAATTTCTGGAAACGATCCGTGAAAGCGGTGAGCTGGAGGAGATCCGTTCCTACTGGTTCAGCGCTGGTGACAAGGAAAATGTCACCATTCCGACAGAGGGTGAAAACGGGACCGTCCGTCTGGTGGAAACCGCCCATACAGCACCTTTTGGATATATTCAGAACGGCGGTCTGGCCGGTTATGAACCGGATCTGGTCGCCCGCTTCTGTGAAAGCTATGGCTACGCGCTCAGCTATGTGATCACCAACACAGAGGGCGCTCTGGCTGAGATCCAGTCCGGAAAAAGTGACATTGGGGCCAGCACCTTTATTGCTACCGATGAGCGAAAAGAGATCATGTATTTCAGTGACAGCACGCTGGAGCTCACCTACAGCGTCATCATGCGAAGGGATGCCCTGACGGCGCTGACCGGTCAGGATTACGAAGCCCTGAGCGCTTCCGGCGGAGATTCCGGTAATACTGCGGGCAGCGATGCGCAGGACAGCTCCGGCAGTCAGGACCTCAGTGCGTCAACTGATAAAACAGGTGTCCTGGGTTCTCTGAAGGAAAGCTTCTGTAAAACCTTTCTGAAGGAAGCCCGCTGGAAGATGATCCTGCAGGGTCTGGGAACAACCCTGGCGATAACGGTCCTGTCCGCGCTGACCGGCACCTTCCTCGGTATGCTGTTCTACCAGATCCGCAGGCGGAAAACCCGGGTCCTCTCCGGCCTGTTAAAGCTCTTCAGTACGGTCCTCTCCGGAACGCCTGTCGTAGTTCTGCTTATGATCACCTATTATATCATTTTCGGAAGGATCGGCATTCCGGGCTTCTGGGTTGCGGTCATTACCTTCAGCCTGAATTTCAGTGTGTCCGCGGCATCGGTCTTTCAGTCGACCATCGGTGCAGTGGATATCGGTCAGACGGAGGCTGCCCTTGCCCTCGGCTATACCCGCAGGCAGGCCTTCCGCAAGTTTGTCCTCCCGCAGGCGGCACAGAATTTCATCCCGCTCCTGCAGGGGCAGACCATCGCGCTTCTGAAGGGGACCGCGGTTGTCGGCTATATCGCCGTGCAGGACCTTACAAAAATGGGGGATATCATCCGCAGCAGGACCTACGAGGCATTTTTCCCGCTGCTGGCGATCGCCGCTATTTATTTACTGGTAGCCTGGCTGACAGGGCTTTTCTTTGAGCAGATCCGCAGGAGGTGGAAAGCATGGAAATAAGAGCGCACGCAAACAGCCCGGAGCCTTCCGCTAAGGGAACCGACACAGCACCTTTGGGGCGCGAGGCCGCCTCCGGAGAATGCATTCTGAAGATTGAGCATTTGCGAAAGGAATATCCGGGCGTAACCCCTTTAAAGGATATCAATACAGAGATATACCGGGGCGATATCATCTCTCTGATCGGGCCCTCCGGCACCGGTAAATCCACCCTGCTCCGCTGTATCAACCGTCTGGAGAAGCCAACCTCTGGAAGGATCCTTTTCATGGGGCAGGAAATGACCGATGACATCACGGCTTTAAGCGCCATCCGGCAAAAAATGGGCATGGTATTTCAGTCCTTTTACCTTTTCGACAATCTCACTGTCCTTGAAAACGTATGCGCAGCCCCGATCGACCTGAAAAAGATTCCCAGAGCGCAGGCAGAACAGCGGGCACGGGAGCTCATCCGCAGGGTTGGTCTGTCCAATAAGGCTGATTGCTATCCCTCTGAGCTCTCCGGCGGCCAGCGGCAGCGGATCGCGATCGCGCGGGCCATGGCTATGGACCCCGAGATCCTGCTTCTGGATGAACCGACCAGCGCGCTGGATCCTAAAATGGTGCAGGAGGTTCAGTTTCTGATTGAACGGCTGGCCCGCACCGGGATCACCATCCTGATCGTAACGCATGAGATGGATTTTGCCCGCCAGATCAGCAGCCGTATTTTCTATATGGACGAGGGCGTCATCTACGAGGAAGGAAGCCCGGAGGTCATTTTTGACCATCCGGTCAGGGAGAAAACCCGGCAGTTTGTAGAGCGCTTCCGTAAATTCGAGCTTGACATAGACCTCAACAATCTGGATATGGATGATATTCTGATCCGGCTGGAATATTTCGTTCGCAACAACCGTCTTTCGGAGGATTTTATTACGCGTCTCCATGACTTCGTAAAAGGAATTGTTGTCACCAATCTGCTGAAAAAGCAGCCACAGCCACAGCTGCAGACAGCGGAGATCCTGCTGGAAGCGATCGGTGACGGTGCGGTAGAGATCAGGATCCAATACCCCGGCCCCTGCTACGACCCTATGCAGCATGCTGACCCGGATTTCAGCAGCCGGATCGCACAGGAGTCAGATTATCAGCACAGCTACCAAAGGGACGAAAACATCATCCGGGCAAAGCTGGCCCCGGGTGACGGCCCGCATTTTGAACATCCTCTGTGAATGCTTCGGCAGCGATACCCGAAAAGTCCGGAATTCCGGCAGTTGAACGCAGGCTTTATGCCGCACAGAGCAACCGGTAACTGAATATTCCCCCAGAATAACGTTGCAGGCGGCCGTTTGGCCGCCTGCGTTTACTCTATGTTCTCTTCTGAGCGGAGCCTTCCCTCAGGCAGCTCAGAAAGTGCTTACCTGCAGGCAACCGCCGGAAAACCTGCATTTGCATAGATTCCTGCTTGTGGCAGGGCATTGCTTCTGATATAATGGACATTGCCCGGATTTGCGTCCGTTCTGCGCGGATTTCCAAAAAAATGCAGAAGGACCTGCATCAGGGTAACGTACGAAAAGGAGCAATCACAAAATGGAAAGAGAAAAACTGGGAAGCCGCCTTGGCTTCATCTTCCTGTCCGCCGGCTGTGCCATCGGCTGCGGCAATGTCTGGAAGTTCCCATGGATGGCAGGTCAGTCCGGCGGCGGCAGCTTCGTTCTGATCTATATCATCTGCCTGATCCTGCTGGGCCTGCCGGTCATGACCATGGAATTCGCTGTGGGCCGCGCCTCTCAGGCCAGCGTGCTGGGCATGTACCCCAAGCTGGAAAAGCCCGGCCAGAAATGGCACATTCACGGTAAGATCGGCTTTCTGGGCAATTTCTGTCTGATGGCCTTTTACACTGTGGTCGCCGGCTGGATGCTGTATTACTTTGTCCGCTTTGTCACCGGCCAGACTGCCGACCTGGGCTTTGGCGCCATGATCACAAACCCCGGCATCAATGTAGGCTATCTGGCGATCGTTGTGATCCTGGGCTTCGGCATTCTCTGCTTCAACCTGCAGGGCGGTCTGGAGCGTGTCACCAAGTATATGATGAGCGTTCTGCTGGTGCTGATGGTGGTGCTGGCCGTACACAGCTTCACCCTGTCCGGTGCGAAGGAGGGCCTGAGCTTCTATCTGCTGCCCGACTTCAGCCGCATCACCCCCAGTGTCATTGTCAGCGCCATGAATCAGGCCTTCTTCACCCTGTCTGTGGGTATGGGCTCCATGGCCATCTTCGGCAGCTATATCGGCAAGGATCGCAGCCTCATGGGCGAATCCCTCAATGTCATCATTCTGGATACCTTCGTGGCAATCGTTGCCGGCCTGATCATCTTCCCGGCCTGCTACACCTATGATGTAGAGGTCACCGCAGGCCCCTCCCTGCTCTTTGATACCATGGCCACCGTATTCCTCAACATGCCCGGCGGACGGATCTGGGGCAGCCTCTTCTTCCTCTTTATGGTCTTCGCCTCCCTGTCCACCGTACTGGCCGTCTTCGAGACCATTCTGGCCGCTGTCCGTGAAAAGACCGGCTGGAACCGCCCCAAAGGCTGTCTGGTCTGTGGCATCATCGTCTTCTGTCTGGCCCTGACCACAGCGCTGGGCTACAGTGTCTGGAAGTTCCAGCCCTTTGCGGACGGTACCGCCTGGCTGGACCTCTGGGACTTCCTGGTCAGCACCAACATTCTGCCGCTGGGCTCTCTGGTCTTCGCCCTCTTCTGCTGCAACAAATTCGGCTGGGGCTGGGAGAATTTCCTGGCAGAGGCCAATGCCGGCAAGGGCCTGAAGGTGAAAAACTGGATGAAGCCCGTCTTCCGCATTGTGGTGCCGGTTCTGATCATCGTGATCTACATTGTAGGTCTGGTCAACTTCAGCTGGCGCTGAGCCTTCCGATAAACGCAAAAAAGCAACCGGCGTGTGCCGGTTGCTTTTTACTTTACAGGTCCAGTGCCGCATGATAGGCATCGAAGATTGCGCCGTTGGTCTTTCCGACCTGCCGGCAGTCACCGATCACCCGGATCTCAGGGACAGGCAGCGACATGAAGTCCAGTGGGGAGCGGCTGCGCTGTCCAAAGGCATATACCACGCTGTCCGCCTCGATCAGAACCTTGCTTCCGTCCTTTGCCTGGGTTTCTACCCCCTGCTCCGTGACTGCCATGCAGCGGAGTCCGGTCCGGATCGCAAGATTGGTCTTTGCAAAGGCCTGCAGCATTCCTGTGCGGTGCATCCAGTTTGCGTCCGGCGCGATCGTATCCTGCATCTCGATGATCGTAACCTGATGTCCGGATTCCTGCAGGAAGAGCGCAGTCTCACAGCCCACAAGACCGCCGCCCATGACCGCAACGCGTTGCCCAAGCGTATCCAGCCTTGTATAGGCGGTTGTCGCGTGCTGAGCCCGCTCAATACCGGGCAGTGGGAAGACTATGGGCTCTGAGCCCGTGGCGATCAGAAGTGCGTCCGGCGCAAACTGCAATACAAATTCTTCATCCGCCACTGTATTCAGCAGGACCTTTATATTGTGCTTTTCAACCTGTCCCACAAGCCAGTTTTTCAGTCTGCCCAGGTCCTGCTTCAGTGCATCATAGTCGGTAAAGCGCAGCAGACCACCAAGCCTGTCGCCGGAATCCACCAGCGTCACAGCATGGCCCTGCTCCGCGGCTGTGATCGCCGCCATCATACCGCCCGGACCACCTCCGACGATCAGCACACGCTTCTTCTCTCTGGCGGGAGCCAGCTCCGCATCCAGTCTTGCCTCATGGCCGGCCCTTGGATTGACTGCGCAGGCAAATTTATTTGTCGTCTGCATACCCGTCAGGCAATCCAGACAGCGCAGGCAGGGCCGGATGTCTTCGCTTCTGCCCTTTCTGGCCTTGGAGGGCAGGTAGGGGTCCGCGATCAGCGAGCGTACCATTGCGACCGCATCGGCCTTCCCCGCTTCAAGGATACTCTCCGCCTCCTCCGGCGATGTGATGGACCCGATGGCCACCACGGGGACTTTACTGACTGCTTTTTTCACAGCCTCGGCATAATGCACATTGACCATATGGGGCAGGAAGATGGTCGGATGTGTGTGCACCGCATACTGGGGGTCTGTGTCCAGCGCAGCAGAGATATGGAGCAGCTCCACCCGGTCCTCGATCATCCGGCAGAATTCCACCAGCTCCGCTTCACTGAGGCCGCCCTCCACCTCTTCGGCGCCGACCCGGTATTCGATGGGCATCTTCGGGCCGATGGCATTCCTTACACGCTCGATCACCATAAGCGGGAATCTGGCACGATTTTCAAGGCTGCCTCCGAATTCATCTGTTCTCTGGTTAAATTTGGGGGATAACATCTGGCCCAGCAGCCAGCCATGGCCACCATGGAGCATTACCATATCAAAGCCCGCGTCCTTTGCCAGCTTTGCTGTCGCCGCATAGGCGTCAGCCACGGTCTCCATATCCTCCGGCGTCATGCCGTGGACTGCGACGCCATTGGCCTTCACTTCATCAATCGGGCCGATGGGCGTTTCCCCGGTAATGGCGGGATTTGCGATCCTGCCGCCATGGTTCAGCTCAAAGCAGGCAACGGCGCCATGCTGTCGGATTGCCCGGGCGAGCTCGGCCCAGCGGCTTTGTGTCCGCTTGTTCAGGACCGGGTGATTCGGATTTGTCGCGCCCCGCTCTTCTACGGGCGTATCCCCTGTGGTAACCTGTGCGCAGCCGCCCTTCGCCTTTTCCGCGTAATAGGAGATCAGATAATCCGTCGGCGCGCCAAAATGATCCATGGCACTGATCATATTGGGTCCGGACAGGATCCGGTTCCGGAAGATCAGACTGCCGACCTTCATGGGCGTAAATAGCTTTGGATAGTTCAGATTCATTAAGAACACCTTCTCTGATTTGTTTCCTTTATTATGTACCCATTGGGGTCTCAATGTCAAATACATAATAATCCATGGCTTCATGTATTGAAATAAATAGTATTGCGTGTTATGATGGAATCAGGGCTTTAAGCCCGGCTTTGAAAGGAGTTACCCCGTATGGAACTGAACCAGCTTCGTTACTTTCAGGTTGTTGCCTCCCACGAGCATATGACCCAGGCCGCAAAGGAACTGCATATTTCCCAGTCCTCTCTCAGCAAGACGATCGCCACCCTTGAAAATGACATCGGTGTAAGGCTTTTTGACCGTACCGGTAACCGGATCGTCCTGAATGCCGTAGGCATGCGTTTTCTGGAGCGCGTCAACCGTGCCCTTCGTGAGCTTGATAACGCAGTCATCGAAGCCGGCAACCGGGATTTCGGCCGTGTTTCCTTTGCGGCGAATGTTTCCGGTCTTTGTGCCGACTATCTTTCGGACTATCTGCTGAACCATCCCGGTGTTCAGGTGAAGCAGCTGCTGATGCCCAAAGAGCGCATGGTCACTGCCCTCGAAAACTGCCTGCTTGATTTCGCGATCTCCTATGATAATCTGGTCTCGGAAAGCATTGAATGGAAGCCAGTGGTTGAGGACGAGGTCCTTCTGCTGGTATCAAAGGACAATCCGCTCTCTGAACAGGACACCGTTTCACTGCCCATGCTGAAGAACAGCGGTTTCATCTGTTCCACAACCGGCTTCGGTATCATGGAATCCGGTGAGGAGTTCTGCCGTCAGGCAGGCTTCGTGCCTAAAATTCTCTTTGAAGGCAATGAGCCAGCCATGGCAATGAAGCTTGTTGCCAGAAATTTCGGTGTGATGTTCATGTCCTCCATGGTCTACCACTGGCATATGAGCATGGAGGTTGTAGACCCGCCCTTTACCTATATCAAAGCCCTGCATATCAAGGACCCCGTGTGCTCCAGAACGCTGGGCATCGCGCAGTTGCGTGGCCACTATATCTCTGCCTCTGCCGTAAGGTTCCGTGAGGGTCTGCTGGACTCTCTCAGGAAGCTTGCCTGCAGCTAAGCGGGCGCCGACGGACCGTTCCGAATCCCGGAACGGTCCTGTTTTCTCTTTTGGCTTGCACTTCAGCGCTGCGTTGCCAGAGGGCACTGCTTTATCCGCAGTGCTCTGTTCCGATCCTGCTCCGGTCCAGCGCGGCAACACAGATATATGGCCCGGAATGTGTGGAAATATAGACCGTGAGACCCTCTGCCGCATAGGTCCTGCACAGAGCCGCGGCAACCGCGCTCGACTCGTTCGTTGAGATCAGCAGCGCGCCCCTGGGCTTCAGCGCCGGCACCTTCAGTTCGGAGAGCCTTGCCACATCAAAGCTGTAGCCCATGGCGCCTTCCTCCCGGATACTGTCCACCCGGAGTACGATATCATCACCGCGCGCCTCATGTGTGACCGTAACCCGCAGCTCCTCCGCAGTGCTGCCGTGCTCCAGCACCGGCAGATCATTTACCTGCCCTGTCGGCGGAAAGAACATCCCAAGCCGGCGGCCTTCGGCGCTGCAGGCCGCAACAGAGAGACTGCTGCCCGTCGCGTGCCCGCTGACCACCAGGGGGATACCCGCCGGGAGTGCGCTTACCCTTTCCGCCATAGCCTGATAGCCTGCCGGTGTCCAGAGCACAAACTGTACAGGGCCATGCGGTGTCTCGCGTGTCTCCACCTCCTGCCTGAGTGTCTTTCCAAGCCGGTCAAGGTCAAGCTGTGCTTCTGTACAGCTGCCGTCAAAGAGGCTGGCGTGTCCCTTGTGGAAATTCGCCCCATACAGATGCCCGTTTTCAAGCCGTCCGACAAAGGTCAGATCACAGTCATGCGGGACTGTGTTAAAGCTGATCCACGGCTCCCTGTAGCTGCCGTCCAGCAGCTCGCAAACTCCATGCTCCCCCTCCAGTGTTCCGGTGACAAGGTCCGCGTCAAAGCGCAGTGTCAGCAGGATTTCCTTTTCGCCGGTTGGTGTGTGCATGGTAACCAGATACTTACCATCATTCATAGCCATATTCACCTCATTTAAAGAGCAGGGGCCGGGCTGGCCCCTGCTTTGTCTGTATTTTTGTATTTTGAACTTTCACGCTTCCCGCATCAGTGTGCGAGATAACGGTCCAGTGCGTCCTGCTTGATCTCGATCGCATCCGCAATTCCCATGTCCTCGATCGTCTGAACATAGGTATCCCACTGGTCCATGCTCTCGGCACCGGTAATGAACTTCAGCGTCATTTCCTGCACATAGGTACGGACCTCTGACATGATATTGGAATAAACATCGCTTTCATCCACTGTAAGGCCTGCATTGGTGGGATAAAGATATTCCTGATCATCCTCGCCCCAGAGCTCCACCGCAGAGGCAGTACGCTCATCATAGGCGCCCATATAACGGCTTCCGTCATAGATGCCGGGGCAGCCATAGGTCGCGTACTTTACCATTGCAGGCGTGCAGGGGTAGTCATCATTATGAAGCACCAGATCGCTGAACTGGGGGTTCCCTTCAGCATCATACTCCAGGCCTTCCCCTTCAACACCGTAGCCTGCAAGCACAGAGCCTTCGTCGGTATAGAGATAGTCCAGATATTTTGCGGCTGTCTCCACATCCTGACAGGATGTGCTGATGGAATAGCCATCGGAGACATTATAGGTGACATACTGAATGTGCAGTGTATCCTCCGCGTTCTGCCGTGCGTCCTTCAGTCCGACCAGATCAGCGCCGGGCTGTGCAGCCTCAAGGGAGAGCTGTGTGGAAGTCATCTGGCCACGGTCCACAACGGCAATACCAAAGGTTCCGTTTGAAAGGTTCTCGGGATATGTGGAAGTGTCAAGGCTGTAGAAGTCCTGATAGATCAGGCCCTCGGAATACCACTGGTTCATCAGCTCCAGATAGTCGCGGTAGCCGTCTTCGATAGCGCCGAATTTCACCTCGCCGTCAATGTTCAGGAAGGGCACCGAAACCTCGGTATCATCAAAGAAACCGGCAGCATCAAAGCCGGCGATCAGATAGTTACCGGAGTTTACGCCATTCCAGCGGAGCGCCAGCGCGCCGTCATGCCCGGCATCCTGGAAGGCCTTCAGAACATCATAATAGTCATCATAGGTAACAGGCAGGTCCAGTCCAAGCTCATCCAGCCAGTCCTGGCGGATGCAGGGTCCGATCTGCTCGCCCTCAGTAATCTCATACAGGGTATTGGCAGCGCCAACACGGCCCTCAGCGGAGGTGCAGTCTCTGCGGAAGGTATCATTTGTCTTCAGTGCGTAATCGTAGTTGACCATATAATCGTCGAAATACTCTGACAGGTCGATGATCACACCATTATCGATGCCGGCATCAATACCGGCCGTGTAGAAGGTTGCAAAGCGACCGATCATGTCACAGTAATCGCCGGAGGCAACCATCAGGTTGAAGTTTTCGGCTGCCTGAAAGGCGATCACGCCTGTAATCTCCACATTGACATTTGTCCGCTCGGCCATTTCCCGGTAAAAGGTGACCGTATCCATTGTGATATCCGGATAGGCGATCGTAAAGGGCTCTGTGCGCATCCAGAGTGTCAGTGTCGTTTCCTCATCCGTGATTGGAAGCGTAAAGGGCTCCGGCTCAGGAATCGCCTCCACGGCCTCCTCAGCCACCTCGACTGACCCGGCTTCTGTGGTTTCTTCGGCTGAGGTCTGGATCGCGGCATCAGTCTCCTCCGTCTCCTGCGCAGGCGCTTCTTCGGTCTCCGCCGCTGACGAAGGGGCTTCCGCGGTGGACGTGGCTTCCTCCTCTGTAGTGGAAGCTGCCGTGGAACCGTTGCTGCCACAGGCACCCAACAGGGAAAGGATCAGGCAGACTGCCAGCAGTAGGGAAAAAATACGGAACTTTTTCATTTTTGAACTCACTCCTGTTTTATTTGATGTCTCAAGGATACCACGGTCCATTATTTCCGTCAAATACATGTTTATTCATAATATCATGGTTTTTACTCCATGCTGAACTTTTCACATTGTATTTTAATCAATGATTTTATGGAGAATTATATATTTTACATCATGAATCTGTCCTGCTACAATGACTGTATAAAATTCAAAACCGAAAGGAACTGATCCCAATGGCAAAAGCAAGACGCGCACTGATCCTCTACGCAACAATGACAAAGAACACAGAAAAGATTGCAACCGCCTTCAAGGAGACCTTTGAGCACTACGGCTGGGAATGCAACTGCTTCCGGCTGTCAAATCGCTCTGACTGGGCTGCCATGCAGCCTGACTGCTACTTTGATGATTATGATGTTGTCTGCCTCGGCAGCCCCATCGTCGCCGGCGGACCTTTAACGATCGTCACCAAGCTCTTCTCCTTAGGCGGCGGCACCGGCCTTGAGCAGCAGATCCAGGGCCAGATTGACAAGGGCGAAACCAAATTCGGCCCCCAGTCTGAGGGGGATATTATGAAGAGCAAGGGCCCCGGCGCTCCCGCTGCCGGTCAGAAGGGCGCACGCCCCGGCTGCCGCTGGCGCAGAAATGAAGCCCCCTACCGCGGCATCCAGGCAGTCGGCGAGCATGAGCCCATCGGCATCGTCTTCACAACCTACGGCGGTGGCTTCTGCGGCAGCATTGAGGCAAAGGCAACCCTGGAGACCCTGCGTCTTTACCTGAAGATGAACAATGTGGTTCCCCTTGGCACCTTTGCCTGCTGTGGTAAGGAATTCGGTCCTGCCGGCCTTGAAAAGGGCGAAAAGCCACGCTGCAACCCCGGCTTTGAGGTAAGCGATCCTGTGGAATATCCGCTGCCCGACGGCACTGTTGAGCAGGGCTCCTACTTCTTCCATCACAACATGTGGGAGAAGCCCGCTCCCCGCGATATCATGAAGGCCAAAGCGCTGATCGCCGATCTGGTCGAGGACTACTTCCTGTCTGACACAGGGGATGTCCGCCCCTATGGCTCCGAGTACATTTCCATGAGCTGAGCCCCAGCCATACAGACCTTCAATCATAAAGGAGTGTTTTATCATGACAATTGAAGAAGTAATGCTGCAGGTTGAACGCCTGCAGGCTGCACAGGCCTGCCGCAATATTATGGGCCGTTATGCCTACTATCACACGGCCTTCCGCAATAAGGACTATATGACCCTTTGGGCCAAACGGGAGGACTGCTATTTCAAGTTTCCCTTCGGCTCCTATATCGGCTATGACGCCATTGCCCATTGCTATCTGGTAGAGCATGGCGACCGTGACGATCCCGGAATGGATATCAAGCTGCGCGGCATCATGACCATGCACCAGCTGGATACAGAGGTGCTGGAGGTTGCTGCCGACGGTAAGACGGCAAAGGGTGTCTGGATTTCCCCGGGCCATGAAACCTTTATGCGGAATCCCGAAAACGTGGACCCTGTGAAGGAGCCCGAAAAGCTGAAGGCCGACCCCATGTGGGCATGGTCCAAGTATGAAGTGGAATTCATTAAGGATACCGATGGCAGCTGGAAGCTCTGGCACATGGTTCTTTACCCGCTCTTCAAGACGGGCTATCACGAGGCCTGGACCGAGGCGGCCTCCAAGACAGAGGCAGCCATTAACCCCGATGCAAAGGCCGAGGATAACAAGGCCCCGGATTTCTGGCAGTGGAGCCCCACCGCGCTCTATCCCGCCGACGAGCCTGAGCCGCCCGTGGCCTATCAGAATGAAGCGGACCTTCCGCATAAGATCATTGTCCCCGGCTTTGAGCAGTGATCGTCTGACCGCAAAGGAGTACCCTATGGATTACGATCTCAGTGAATTCAATGCTGCTGCCGAAAAAATGACCGGCTGGGTACAGCGCCCCGACCGGAACCGTGCGGAACGCTATTCCATGCAGCTCTGGGCCAATGCCTTCGACCCTAAAAACCCGCTCTATCATGACCCGGCCTACGCCGCCGGCACTGTCTGGGGCGGTCTGATCGGGGCGCCCCTGTATGAAGAGGTTTTCACACTGACCACCTGGAATGCACCCACCCCAAAAGGTCTCGGGCACCCAAGCCATGGATATGCCGGTGTTCCCTTTATGCTTGGAGAGGAATGGGAATTCCGTCGTCCCGTTTATGAGGGTGAGCGCCTTCGGGTATGGCGCAATCTACCGGCACTTACCAAGGACGACAGTGATGATTCTGACGGTATCACCCGCTTTACCCTGAAGAGCCACGATGTAGAGCTTGTAGACGACAGTGGCAATGTGATTGCAGAAAGCCGCTGCTACCTCAGGATGTGGCTTTCCGGCTTCACTGCGGCGGCCCGTGCGCCTCACGCGCATATTTACAGTCCCGAAGACATAGAAAACATCCGCAATATCTATCAGTCCGAGATTATCCGCGGCAGCACCCCGCGTTTTATCGAGGATGTCCAGCCCGGCGATGTACTGCAGCCGGCGGTTCTTGGCCCGACAACCCCCTGGGATATGCTGGTGTTCAGCGTCGGCCGGCAGGACCAGAAGCTGCTGCCCATGCTGGAGCTGCAGAACCAGCCAAACGGTCCCTCCTCACCGGACCCGGTCACCGGCGTCCCCAAGTGCTTTATGGAGTGCCATATCGCAAATGACACCGCACACAGTCTCGGCCTTCCCAACGCGATCCATGCAGGTGCAGTTGACCGGAGTCTGCTGATGCGGATCGTCACCAACTGGATGGGAGATGACGGCTTTGTCACATCTTTCCACTGGCAGCCGCTGGCTGATACATTCGTCGGCGACACGCTGTTCGCCTCCGCAGCGGTTGTGGAAACAGATTCCGAAAGCAGCAGCTGTCTTATCCACGCCAGACTGCTGAACCAGAATGCCGTAACTACCGCCAGAGCACAGGTCCGCGTCCTGCTTCCGTCACATTCCCGGAACGATCATAAGATAAAAGGAGTTTGATCCCCATGAGTGAAAAATATCAGCATTTTACCCCCGGTGAGTACCTCCCCTTCGAGGCGTCCTTTGTAGAGCAGAAGAAAAAGGATTTTCAGGCAGTCCTTGACGGTACCGCCCCCCAGATGCCCACACCACCTCCCGCTCCCTACTCCGAGGAAGCCGTTCTTGCCTATAATAAGAAGTGGGATCCCTATAATCCCCTCTTCAATGATCCGGAATATGCCCGCAAAGCCGGCTATAACGGCGTTCCTGCCGCTCCCGGCTTCACCACTGTGCGCATTGCAGGCGTACGCCCCTTCCCCAAAAACATCTCCGACGGTGGCTTTTATTACACCAATGATGGCTCAGATATCCGTCTCAGCCGTCCCGTCGTCTCCGGGGATCTGCTGAAGCCCGGCAGCAGTGAGCCCATCTTTAAGGAGGTAACTACCCCCGACAGCATCTGCCGGGAATGGATCATGGGCGGCACCGGAACTCTGACAGATGAGGACGGAAACACCGTTGTCACCTTCAACACCAACACCCGTGAATGCTGGAAGAAGATCATTGACGGCAGCGACGGTCCCAGCTTCTACGAAAACATGACTGAGTGGTGCGGTTACTTCCCCAAAGCCCATTACACCTCTGACGAGGACTGGGCCAACATCCGTGAGATGTGGAAGAACGAGCAGATCCGCGGTGCAGAGGTGCGCTACTGGGAGGATGTCGAGGTTGGCACCTTTATCCCCGAAACCTGCTCCGGCCCGATCACCTACATGGACATGGCCGCCTGGTATGGCAGCGTGCAGCTGAACCGCGACATGCTATCGAATCCCCAGTTCCTGGAGACCTGCTTCCGGGATGAAAACGGAAACTATCTGTTTGAAACCGCGATCCATCTGGGCAACCGCAATGTGCCCGGTGCCAGAATGGTCTTCTTCAATGACACTGCTGCTCACACTGCTGCCCGCGCCGTGACCAACTATATTGGTGATGCAGGCTATGTCAGCCGCTATGCATGGCGCTTCTACCCCTTCTACAAGGAAATGCGGAACTGGAAGCCCCATGATTACGACCTGATCTGTCAGGTTGTGCCCGGCTATGAAAGCCGCCCTCTGAACAGGCATGGCTCTGAAGGCGATACCGTGATTGGAAAGGCATACATCTACGACAAGTATATTGATGATACCGGCAGACATTGCCTGAAGCTCTGCGCCTGGGGCGAGGATCTGGAGGGCAACATCGTAGAGGTCTGCCCGATGGAAGCTGTTCTGCCTTCACGCGGATAATTTTCAGGTGTTCATGCTGCTGCCCCGGCACAGCTGAACAGCTTTGCATTTCTGAAAGCATAGTCTGTTCCGTCTGAATCTGAGCAGAAAAAAAGGAGGCTCCCGTTCGGGAGTCTCCTTTGCTGTAGTCCGATATTGCCTGTTCCGGCCTGCCAGTACAGGGCAGAAAGCGCATTACAAAGCTATGTAATGCGGGCGGATCGCCTGTAAAAAAGTTAATCTCAGCTTCTTACTTTCCGTAAATGCGGTTAGACCGCTACTTCATGAAAAAGCTTATTCGATCCCCATGACGGAGCCCAGGGTTTTGCCAAGCTCACTCAGATCCTTTCTGTTGCCGGAATCCTTATCCCGGATGTTGGCTTCAAGCTCCGCAATGGTGTCCGCAACCTGATCCATGGCCTCAGCCTGTGCCTGTGCGATCTGCACGCCCTCAAGCACACCGCCCTTACCGGCAGCAAAGGTTTCCATTTCCTTCATGGCAGTCTGATCAGCAGTCTTTGTTTCGGCACCTGCCAGCGCAGCCAGTGTATCCTCGGCAGTGGTATGCGCGCGCACGCTTTTCATAACGTTGATCGCCTGTTCAACCGTGGCGACCTCCTCTACTTCCTTTGCCTTCGCTTCGGAAATCTCCACGCCCTTTAAAATTCCGGATTTTACTTCCATTGCTCTCATCCTTTCTCAGTGTATACTAAAATTTTAAATCTGCACAGCTGTTTCGTCAAGTACCCTTACTGAATATGCTTTTTCGTCCCACCGGCAGCGCCGGATCCTGTTACCACCGGCGCACAAAGGGATGAAAGTGCGAAACTATAAAGGCTGCGAAGCTGCAAAAAGCCGTGGCAGCCCTCAGCGGCCGCCACGGCACTGCTTTACATATTTCGTCTGGCTGCGCGGGCAAATTTGCCGTTCAGGCGCATGAGCTCTGCAAAGCTGCCCTCCTCGGCGATCACGCCCTGGTCCAGATAGATAATCCTGTCGCAGTCCTCGACGGTGGAGAGTCTGTGGGCCACCGCAATGCGGGTGATGCCCATCTGCTGGATATTTTCCTTTACCTTCCGCTGCGAAAGGTTATCCATGGCGGAGGTCGCCTCATCCAGGATCAGCACGGAGGGCTGATTCAGGAGGGCCCTTGCCAGCACGATCCGCTGCTTCTGGCCGCCGGATACCAGCTCCGTTTCACTGGAAAGGCGGGTTTCGAACTTCATGGGCATAGCCATGATATCGTCGTAGATAGCCGCTGCCTTTGCCGCTGCCTCTACCCGTGCCAGGTCAGCGTCCTCAGAAAGGCCGATGTTGGAGCGTATGCTGCCCGTAAAGACCGAATCGTTCTGCAGGACCACACCGAACTGCTGCCGGAGGCTGCGCGGGTTGATGTGGCGGATATCCGTACCGTTGTAGGTGACGGTACCGGAGTCGGGCTTTTCAAAGCCCAGCAGGATGCGGATCAGCGTGCTCTTTCCGCTTCCGGAGCTGCCGCATATACCGATGTACTCCCCTTTCCTGATGGTGAGGGAGATATCCCGCAGCACAGTGCTGTCGCCATAGGAGAAGCTGACATGGGAAAGTGCGATATCCCCTTCAAGATGGGTGCTCTGACCCTCTGTTTCCGCGCTTTCAGGTGTGATCTCAAAGACCTGATTGGTCTTTTCGACGATGGAGAGGCTGGTAAAGATATTCGACACATGGTTGATCAGCATATTGGAGTAGCTGATCAGCAGTCCGAAAATGGTGACCAGGCTGGTGGTGATCCCGACATCAGTGCTGCCGGCTCTGACCGCGCTGAACATGATCAGCAGCGTGCCGACCCCGCTGACAATGGTGTTGAAAAAGTTAATGTTCTGGTCCAGCCGGCTATTGCCGTTTTTATATCGGATATAGTCGTCAAAGCGCACAGCCACACGGTAGAAGATACGCTCCTCAGAGGCATTGTTTTTGATCGCCTCGATGTTGTCAGTCAGCTCCCTGCGCATGTTGTTAAACAGGATGCTCTTCTGCTGCATGGCATCCGTCCGCCTGTATAGCAGGTACTGGATGACGATGATACAGGCAAAGTAGAGCAGGAACAGGACAATGAGCCTGCCGGCCAGATTCCCGTAATGGGACATACCGATCAGAAGGATAACGCACTGGACCAGATAGATCCCACAGGAGAACGTAGACTGCAGCAGACTGGCCACCGCCCCCAGAGCGGCGATCACGACAGAGCTTAAGGTATCTGAGAGCTTCCGTTCATCCGCGGAGTTCAGGCGCATGATCCGGTTCAGCAGGGTGATTATAAAGCGCTTCTTGCCGGTGGCGGCCACGCGCCGGACGCAGCTGCTGGTGGCAACATTTAAGAGGACCACCACCGTCAGCGCGCACAGGATGGGAAAGGCATAGGTCAGCAGCCGCTGGGGGGCCAGAAAGGTTTTCAGGCTGGTGGAAAGCCTGCCAACGGTATTCGGCAGCAGCATCGAGATAAAGGAGGTGCAGAGGGTCATCAGCACAAACCAGATGATGTCGCTTCTCTGCAGCTGCATACTGCTCTTCAGCAGCTCCCGGACAGCCAGATTATCCATCTGGGATACAGGCGTAATGAAGATTGCGGTGCTGTCAAGCTTCTGTTCATTGGCACCGGTGATACGGATCTGCCCTGTCTCGTCTGCATAGGAGGCCCTGTAGCTTCGGCCTGTGCGCCGGAGGATCATGGGCCGGCCGGATTCCTTTTCAAAGGCGATAAAGGCACCATAGTCGTTCCTGTGCCAGCCGGTGGGCAGCTCGGCAGTAATATAATAGGTATTGTGCAGCTCGCTCAGGTATTCCAGGTCATCCTCATAGCCGCGGATTTCCGTTCTTTCCGGTCTTTCCGGTCTTTCCCCCGCTTCCGCTGCTTCCGTTTTACCCGGCACATAGGTAAGCTTCGCCTCGTCGACCGGTACAATTGTCCCGCCTTCAAGCCGGACTACCTTCAGGAAGGCCAGCGCGAATTCGTTTTCATTATCCTCCAGCGCGTTATTCAGGGTACTGTCGGCATGGGAGGCAAAAATGTCCATGGCGCGCTCATACAGCGTTTTTCTGTCCATACTCAGACATCCTCCTCACTGGCAACCAGACGGAAATAAAGGCCATCCTTATCCTGCATCAGGCTATCATGATCGCCGCGCTGGACGATCTCGCCCTTCTCCAGCAGGAGGATCTCGTCACAGTCGCGGATGGTTGACAGTCTGTGGGCCACGATGATCGTGGTGATCCCCCGCCGGCGGATATTCTGCATGACGGTCTCCTCAACCACAGGATCCAGGGCACCGGTGGCTTCATCCAGGATCAGGACCGAAGGCTCCTTGATCAGAGCCCGGGCGATCATCATGCGCTGCACCTGCCCGCCGCTGAAGCAGATGTTCGGCGGCGTGATCATTTCCATAAAGCCAAGCTTACGCTCGTTGATGTCCTGCAGAATGCAGGCATCCTCCGCCGCCCGGCGGATCCGCTCCATACTCACGCTCTTATCGAACATGGTCAGGTTTTCGCGCACAGTCCCCGTAAAGAGAGAGGCCGTCTGCGATACAATGGCAACGGAATCTGCAAAGGCAGCGCGGTCAGTCTCCGAAAGCCGCATACCGTCCACACAGATCTCGCCCTGATCCGGGGTATACAGTCCCTCCATCAGGCGGAGCAGCGTGGTCTTCCCCGAGCCGGAGGCCCCCACAATGGCAACGCTTTTACCGGGCTGCACCGCAAAGCTCACGTGTTTGATGATGGGCGGAATGGCCTTATTATAGCCGAAGGAAACATCCCGCAGCTCGAAGCCGCCGCGTACGCCAGCGGCTTCCTTTGCCCCATCGCGAACGGTCATTTCATCCACTGCTTCGTTTTCAATATCCATAATGCCGCGGATATCCGCGTTCATGTCCTGGAAGGTCTGAAACTGCAGGACAAAATCCGTGATCGGCGCAAAGATCGACAGTCCAATGCTCTGGCAGGCAAGCACGGCACCCAGTGTCATATCTCCGGAGATCACCTGACAGCCGCCGATGATGATCGTCACGGTCTGGATCAGGAGCGGAACCGCTGTGGGGATGGCCTGCAGGCAGCAGGTGGCGGACATGGTCTCTGTATTGGAATTTTCATATCTGACAAAGGCGCTGACCATCCGGTCCATGGCAGCCTTTTCGGAGGCTGTGGATTTGATGGTATCAAAGAGGCGCAGATTCTGCCAGACCTGCGTAGAGAAGTTTACACTGGCATTGGAGGCACTGGCAGCGCCCGTTTTCGTGATGGTGATCATCCTGATCAGGATCGCGATCACCGCAGCGATGATCAGCCCCACTGCCAGTGCGATCAGAGGACTGTAATAGATCAGCAGGCTCAGGTAGACGATGGAGAAAAAGAGTCCGATAAATACCGGGATCAGCTTGGAGGAGATGAATTCCGACAGGGTATCGATGGACTTAAGCCGTGTGATCAGGGCAGAATTGCTTCTGGTCTGATAATAGGAAAGCGGCAGCTGCAGCAGCTTTGTGATACAGCCGCTGTTGATCTGGGCAGAGATCCTGTGGTTTGCCCGCAGGATGATATGGTTCCTTAAAACGGTAAGCAGGAGCTGCAGAGCCACGATCCCGGCGAACATGGAAAAGTAGATGGTAAAATTCACGCCGCTGTTTCCGATCGCCGACTGAAACTCGTCCACAAAAAGCCGCACCATACCGGGGATCAGGATGCCGATCAGGTTCAGGATCAGGATCATCACGCCCACAAAGGCAAAGGCACCCGTTTTGTACTGCAGAACATCCCGGACGATCTCCAGGGCAGAAAAGGGCTTGCCACCCTCACGGAAGTCCTCCGTCTTTTCCAGACAGAGCATGATCCCGGAATAGCAGCTTTGAAATTCCTCCTGCGTAATGATCCGTCTGCCCGCGGCAGGGTCGCAGATCATGATCCGTTTGTCGCTGTATTCCTCCAGTACCACAAAATGGTTCCTGTTCCAGAAAAGAATGCCGGGCAGCTGCTCCCCTGCCGGGTCCGACAGGCGGTAGGCCCTTGGCTTCAGGCCGTACTGCTTCGCGGCACCCATGATCAGGCTCAGCTTACTGCCGTCACGGGAGATGCAGCAGGCCCTGCGCAGCTCTGCCAGTGGAACATATTTCCGATAATAGGCCAGGACCATGCCCAGGCAGGCCGCACCGCATTCCGTTGCCTCAATCTGATAGATGAAGGGGACCTTTCTCTTGAAAATCTTCTTCATTTTCTGCTGCCTCTGCTGTTGAAGATCACCTCATAGGGGTGGCTGTCTTCTATGACGTATATGACATTGCAATCCTGATGGAGCTCAATCTCATTCTCACCGCCCGGGTCCCGGGTGAAAACAGGGTAGTTCTCTTCATCCGTATCCACACGGATGATGGCCAGATACTGCTCCCTGTTGTCCTGCAGCAGATAGTCCACAGCTGCCTGGATGTCCACAATGTCCAGGATTTCGTCACTGACATAGGTATGTGTCGTGACACTCTCTACCGTGCCTGTCATATAGCCGTAGGTATTGGAATCGAAGAAGTTGCTCTCGATACGCACAGTGGTCTCACCGGGGACGATCGATGAGAGATATTCCCTTGGCACAACAGCGCAGACCTGATCCGGCATATAATCCGGGTCGGTGATGTAAGCGATACAGTCTCCGATCTCTATATCCTGCCACTGCGCCGGCGTAACATGATAGACAAAACCGCTGTAGGCGCTGTAGACGGTCACAGGATCGCCACCGGCATCCGGCAGGATCTCCGCGACCGGGTCACCGGCCTCGATGATCATATTTTCTTCGATATAAAGCTCGGAGATAACACCGTTCGTCAGGCTGTAAATCTGCATGACCCCTTCATCGCCGATCACTGTACCATTGGTCTGCACCGTGATCTCCACATTTCCCGTGATCAGCCAGACAAGCAGGCCCACAAAGAGGATGATGGCGGCCGCGAAGGAATAGATATCCTTTCTCTCTATGATCCGAAAAGGAGCTGTATGATTCATTTCTCTCACCCTTATATATTGAACAGATATTTATGCGCACCGTTTACTTTATAATAAACAAACGGCACCGGAAATGCAATCCCAAAGAAGCAGGCAGCTGTGATCCGGCGGACCGGCTTCGTAATTCCGGGCGATCAGGCCGGCGATTGTCAGGCAGAAAGCCCCATCATTTTATGCTTCTTCTGTATCCGTCCGGGCTGCTCCGTCTGTCAGCTTCTTCAGTTCTTCGATCAGGACCGGCACCATGGGATTGACGCAGCTGCCGGAGGACAGGACCGAAAGGGTCAGGGCAGCATAGGGGCTTGGCAGACAGAGGCACTGCAGGGCGGGATCATCCAGCTTTTTATAGACAGACCGTGGCAGGATCATGGCGCTTTCGCCGGTCTCCACCGTCATGGTCATATCCTGCAGGCTGCCACAGAAGCGGATCTGGGGTTCAAGGTGCAAATCATTGAGAATGTGGATAATGTGATAGAGCCCCTGCGGCTCCCGGTCCACCAGGATCAGGCCGCGCTTTGTGATGACCTCGGCATAATCCGCGTCGGTATGCTGATTTCTGCTGCGGAAGGCCAGGACCATATCCTCCCTGCCCAGAACGGTTGTACGGAGCTCCGGCTTCGGGGCCAGCTCCCGGTCCAGCAGCAGTGCGCAGTCCAGGCTTCCATCGCCTACGCCCTTCAGGATCTCCTGATAATCCGCATTCCGGATCAGGATGCGGATACCGGGCCAGCTCTGCCGCATCCCGCTGAGCATTCCAAGGACCGCCCTGCGGCGATCAGGGTCCGCCAGTGCCCGGGGGTCCGTTCCGATGGTCAGGGACAGTAGCCGGTTGGTGTTGCCCTTCTTCTTTACCTCCGGGACCAGCTTCTCCCAGTAGGAGATCAGCTCCTTGGCGTGGAGCTGCAGGGCTCTGCCTGCCTCAGTCAGTTCTACCGACCGGGTGGACCGGATAAAGAGGGGCACCCCAAGCTCCTGCTCCAGCTCACTGATCTGCCGTGAAAGGGCCGACTGGGAGAGATAGACACTCTCGGCTGCACGGCTGAAGCTCAGCGTATCCGCAACCGCAATAAAATAACGTAGCTGTTTGATCTCCATAAGCGCACCTCCCGCTGTATGAAAGCATATCATGTTTCCACGCCCAGCGCAAAGGTCTTATGCAAAATTCAGATAATTCCGAAAAAATAATTCCAAAAGCGCGATTTCACTTTTTTCGCCCCATCCGATATGATGATATCATAATGATTGATGAGGTGATCCCACTTGAAGGAAGCATATCTGCGTCAATACGAAGAGAAGAAGCGCACCATGCAGCAGGTGCTGGACTCCATCCGCTCCGGCGATGTGATCTTTACCACCAACAACTATTCCGAGCCGGGCGAGATCCTGAGCCACATCCATGAGATCGCGCCCCGGGTGGAAAACGTGAAGATCTGGAAGGGCCGCAGCGGTCTCTATCCCTTTATGGTAGACCCGGGCATGAAGGGCCATATTGAAATGTACAATTTCTTCTTCGGCCCGACCTTCTATAAAAATTCCCTGCCCATGGGTCTTGTGGATTATGTGCCCACGGATCTGCAGAGCTATTACACCGTGGCCGTTGCCGGTCACCCCAGTAATGTGGCCATTGCGGCGGTCAGCCCTATGGATGAGGATGGCAATTTCCATGTCCCCATGAACCACGCGGCGGACGGCCTCGGCATGCTGGCCGCGCTGGAGGAGGACCAGACCATCATTCTGGAGGTCAATCCCCGGCTCCGGCACATGCGCGGCGCGGTTTCCATTCACATCAGCCAGGTGGACATGCTGGTAGAGGTAGACCGTCCGGAATATGTGATCCCGCCCATGACCTCCACAGACACGGAAAAGCGCATTGGCGAAGCTGTGGCAGATCTGGTCTCCGACGGTGACACCATCCAGCTGGGCATCGGCGGCATCCCCAACGCCGTGGGCGCCTTTCTGAAGGACAAGCACGACCTCGGCATTCATTCCGAGATGTTCACCACCTCCATGATGGAGCTGATCCAGGCCGGCGTGATCAACGGCTCCAGAAAGACCTATGACCGTGGGCTCCATGTCTGCTCCTTTGCCGAGGGCACACCGGCGCTCTATGATTTTCTGTCCTCCCGGGAGGACTGCATCTTAAGGACCGGCCATGACGTGGTGGACCCCTTTAACATCGCCCGGCAGGACAATATGGTTTCCATCAACACGCTGGTGGAGATCGATCTGACTGGTCAGGTCTGTGCCGAGTCCGTCGGTCCGAAGCAGATTTCCGGCTCCGGTGGCGGCTTCTGCTTTGCCTACGGCACCTACCGCTCAAAGGGCGGCAAGGGCATTCTGGCCTTCCCTGCCCGCACCGGAAAGGGCATGAGCAAGATCCGCGCCACCCTGACTCCCGGCGCCGTTGTCACCACCCCGCGGAACTACGTCGACTATATCGTCACAGAATACGGCGTCGCCCGTCTGAAGGGCCGCAGCATCTCGGAGCGTGCCAGGCAGCTCATCTCCATCGCCCACCCGGATGACCGGGAGGAGCTGACCCGTCAGGCAAGGGAGCTCCTTTACCTCTGATACCTGTCAATCACCCCTGAAAGGAGACAATATCTATGAAGCTTTTTAAAACCGTCGATTCCACCTGGGAGATCACCGAAACAACCCGTCTCTTTGGCCTGACCCTGACCGCAGGCGGCAGGATCACTGCCCCGGCCGGCAAGCTGGTAACTCTGGTCTACAATGGTGAAAACCTCCCCCTGCTGCCCGGCCAGTATGAGGGCGATGTGGTGCTGGAGGTCACCGATGCCGTCCGCTATCAGGACACCGATTTCCGCGCTGCCGTCACTATGGAAGACGGAAAATATGCGCCGGAAAAATCCATCCGCGCGGCTGCCATCGGCGGCGAGATCAGCGACGGCAGGATTTCCGGTATCTCTGTCACCTCCATGGAGGAGGCCGTCAACGGCATTTTTGTCTCCGTCCCCGAGGGAGAGGAGACCGTCATTGAGGACGTCACCCTGGATATGCTGGGCAACGGCGGCAATGACTTTATCGGCTACGGTGCCGCCATCGCTGCCTCCGGCAAGGGCCGGCTTGTGGTAAACCGGGCAGATATCCGTACCCACGGCGCCGCGCGTGGCTCCATCTATGCCGGCGATCACATTCAGCTGCAGGTCAACGACTCTGCGATCGCGTCCAAAGGCGGCGTTCTGAATGCGGATTATGAGGACACCATCAAGACCACCCTGCCCGGTGTCATGCGGCGTGTGCCCTGGATGCTTGGTCTGCGGGGCAACTGCCGGGCCACCAACCTTCTGGATTATGCCGAGGCCGAATACAACCGCTGCAGCATCAGCGCCGAGGGGTGGGGCGTTCTCTCCACCGATGGCGTCAAGCGCTGCCGGATGAATATCAACGACAGCGATGTTCAGGTGACCGGCCCCAGCGGCTACGCAGCCCTGAGCATCGGTGACTGCGTTGTGAACTTCAACGGCTCCCGAGTCAGAACGCCGGATTACGGCATGATCATGATGATGGGCAAGGGCAGCGGCGGCTTTAAGGACGGTACCACTGTCGACTCCGGCCGCTTCATTACCATGAGCTCCATGAACACCGGCCTTTTGGAGGCCTCGAACAGCATCCTTCGCTCCGATGAAACCGCCTTTGTGGTCAAGGGCTCCTCCACCGAATTCCGACTGGACAGCTGCACACTGGAGCCCGGCAACGGCATCATCCTGCAGGTGATGAACTCCGATGACCCCGGCAACCCCACCGGCTTCTATGCCGACCCTGAAGGGACCGATGAAAAGGACGAGAGCCGGGACCTCTTTTCTGCTGAGGCAAGAACCGACGTTGTCGCCTCCTTCTCGAACATGTCTCTGGTCGGCGATTTCTATAACGGCTCCAGCAATTTAACCGGTGATACCGGCGGCGCCAACCTTCTGGCCGGCGGTCCCGGCGGCTTCCCGGAGCCTCCCGCAGGGGCTGCTGCCGCGCCCGGTGGTGACTTCCCCGCCATGCCCGCAGGCGGCTTCCCGGCTCCCGGTGGTGACTTTCCCGCCATGCCTGCCGGCGGCTTCCCGGCTCCCGGTGGTAGCTTCCCCGCCATGCCCGCAGGCGGCTTCCCGGCTCCCGGTGGTGACTTCCCCGCCATGCCTGCCGGCGGCTTCCCGGCCCCCGGCGGCGACTTCCCCGCCATGCCTGCAGGTGGCTTCCCGGCTCCCGGTGGTGACTTCCCCGCCATGCCTGCAGGCGGCTTCCCGGCTCCCGGTGGTGACTTCCCTCCCATGGGCGATATGCCCGAGGGCGGCTTTGATATGCCATCCTTCGGTGGCCCCGCAGTCAAGAACCTGCAGGTCAGCCTCCGGAACTGTGCCCTGACCGGCTGTATCTCCGCAAGCGTTGCAAAGCACCGTGTTGAAAAGGTGGACAAGTCCTGCTGCGAGGAGCTCGGCGAGGTCATCAACACGCCCTGCCCCGCCATCAACAACGGCGTCATCGTATCGCTGGAGGAGGGCTCCACCTGGAATGTCACCGCGCCCAGCTATATCACAGCCCTGACCATCAGCCCGGATTCCGCGGTCCGTGCGGGCAGGCTTCTGGTGGACGGCCTTGAAACGCTCCTTGCCCCCGGCAGCTATCAGGGTGCCATCACCCTGCTGCCCTGAGCCCTTGGCGGCAGTTCTTCCCCTGTAAAATTGTGAAGCACCCCGGGCCATAACGGTCCGGGGTGCATTGCGTTCTGTTAGCCGGGCTCCGGCAGCTATGCCGTCGAGCTCCCGCTCTTTTTTCCGGTCTTTCCGGTCTTTCCGGTCTTTCCGGTCTTTCCGGCCTTCAGCCTTACGGCAGATAGCACAGCCAGCGCAGCAGCACGGCAACCAGCACCGTCCCGATCAGCAGGGCCAGCACCTTCGCGTGGACCCTGCGCTCATAGACCAGACTGGCGATAAACTCCCGGACGAAGGCGTTGACCCGGAAATAGGACCGGGTCCGGCTGCCCATGCCGACCGCGTTGATCCCCTGTCCGGCCGCCAGATTGCCGGCACGGAATACATGATAATCCGTGGTAGAGAAGCCGAGCTTCGGCCGCTCGTCACCGGCTGTCTGCTGCCCAAGGATCAGCTCCATGGAGCAGCGGAAGTTGCCGTCTGTATTGAGTGACCGGTCCTCTGTCAGGATGCGCTCCCGCGGCACACCGCACGCCAGCAGATACTCTGTCATGGCAGCGGCCTCAGCCCTTACCTCATCGCTCCCCTGACCACCGGAGGGCACCAGCACCGGGAAGCTCCCGCCGGCCTGCTCCTGCGCCCGTGCAAATTCCAGTGCCCGGTCCACCCTGCCCTTCAGCAGTGGCGTCAGGCTGCCGTCTGCCCGCAGGCCGCAGCCCAGGATCAGAACATAGTCCCGGTCAAAGGGTGGCTGCCTTCGGCTGGCCCGGGCGCTCAGCAGCACCGCCGCCAGAAGGCTGCATTCCAGATAGACCACACAGATAGAAATACTGTTTTGCAGGCCCTCGACCAGACCACCGGCCAGACTGCCCTCCTGCTGCAGATTCGGAAAGCGGCCGCTGAGTAAGAGCCGGTTCAGCAGCTCCGGCAGCAGGGTTCCAAAGCAGACCGCCAGGCTAAGTCCCAGGGCCAGCAGATTACGCCAGCCAAAGCCCTCCCGGATCAGCAGCCGCAGGCTCTCCAGTGTGACCATCAGGGATACCAGAAAGGCAATGGGCAGTGCCACAAGGGAAACCGCCTGCCCCGCCCACAGCACCGACTGAAAGGTCTCCAGAATGCCGTTGTCGGTGAGGAGAAGGCTGTATTCCAGCGGCAGCAGGGCGATCAAAAAGATGATCACGCCCAGCCGGCGGATGCCCCGGTAGCTGTAGGGCTCTGTTTTCAGGGCCTCTCTCTGCTTTCGGATCAGGCTGACCAGCAGGAGCAGGAGCCAGATGCAGATTGCCGCCGGCAGGCTCCAGCCACCACGGCAGCGGCCCGGATAGTAATCCCGGGTGATAACGCCGGAGGCGTGGGTATAGAGCTGCAGCAGGATGTAATTATCCGGATCGTTTTGATCCTCCACCCGGACCCAGGTCTTGCCCACTGCGCAGCCCTTCAGGGTCAGGATCAGCCTGCCGTCCTCTACACCTGTTTTTACCAGCTCCACAGCAGGCGTGTCTTCTTCGCCGGTATTCATTCCGGAGTTCCCGAAAAAGGCGGAATTTCCGGCAGTCAGCTCCACACGCAGGTCCTCGGGGGCGGGTACTTCATCGATGCTGCCCATAAGCTGGGCCGGATCCACAGTCAGGATACAGGTCCTGCCCAGAGTCAGGATCAGGCAGGTGGAAAGTATGGCCAGCAGCAGGGCTGCCAGCGCCAGTTGTTTACGGTTCATGGATGCCTCCATTTTTCTCTTCGGTCTCATTTTCGCCCGCTCCGGAGCAGGCGCAGGCCCATTATACCACAAAAGGAGGACAAAGAAAAACCCCTGATGTACATACCATACATCAGGGGGATCAATGAATATCGGGACTTCTCATCTTAAGCTTCCTTTCTTTCAGTATTCAGTTTTCTGTTTTTTTACCGTTTTTCAACACCACTTCAAGTCTACATTCATCTAAAACGGAATCTGCCTCCGTGAGCTTTTATGATTTGGTTTTGAACGGTAAGCTTTGATCAGTACATTGGACTCACCCCTTTGTTATTGGATTTCTTTCAGAATCGCAATTACCATTGGGATCATTCCTTCCTGAAGATTTTCGAATCGCTGATTCGTTCGGAACTCTTTGTTCCTTTGTTCTTATCTCTTTGTGACTTCAATATACCACCGGATCCCGCTTTTGTATACAGGCAAACCTGACAAAAAAAGAAGAAATATTTCTACTTCCACATATTTTAAAACAGTGGTATAATAGAAATGTTGCGGGGCCAAAATGGCTCCGCTTTTTCGTTTGATCCGGCGGGAGCTCCCCCTCTCCGGTTGACTTTATTTGCAGAACCTGTATAATAGCCGTGAAGATTCTGTGAAAAGGAGAACGATCATACGGAAGCTATAAGGCTCCCATGGATGCGGAGGACTTCCACGAGACCTACATCTCCGGAACCACAGAGCTGGAGCTGGACAGTGGCAGCTTCGAGACGATCACCGGCACTGTAACCGACACCGGCTATGAGGTCACCTTCAGCGAAGTAGATCTGGATACCTGGATGGATTTTGAGAGCCTTCTTGGCATCGATGAGGCAGACGGTATGGAATGCACCACCTTCGAGCTCACCGGCGCCTACGTGCTCGATCAGAACTATGTACCGATTTCCGAAGTCGTTGACCTGACCTTCGGCTACAGCATCATGGGCACAGAGATTCTGGAGACCGTCACTATAAATCTGAAGGTCAACGATAGCGGTGACACTGTTTCGGTCAGTCTGGGAGTACAACGAAACCTACAATGGTGAGCTCTTTTACTGGTATAATGACAGCTACGCTGACGGTACCTATACCTATACCGACGAGAACGGCACCGAAGAATCTGAAATGACAGCTGACGATTATTACTCCGATATTTACTCTGTCCTCTATGGCTGGGTCGACACCTTTGATTATGGCAGGGACTATACGCTGACCCACGAGAGTGAGTACGATGTGGTCACCTACACCATCGATGATGAGGAGATCATCTCGCTGCTGCTGCAGAGCTATGTGACCGGCTTCTCTTATGAGTTGTCCGTGGAAGAAGCCGACTCCGTTGACATTTCTGCCGCAGAGGTCAGCATGTACTTCTGGCCCGACGGCATGATGATCGGTCAGAGCCTGACGATCAGCGCTGACCTGGATTTCCAGGGTACAGTGCTGTCCTTCGATCTCACGGACTTCGGTGAGATCCTGATCGCCTCAGAAGAATAATTCCAGAAGCCGCACCGCAGAAAAGCACAGCGTGCCTCCCACAGGGGAGGCACGTTTTTTCGATTGGCCTTGCATTTTTCATCTCTCTTATTTATAATAAAAATGTGATTGTAATGCACAAAATATAACATAAAAATGTGATGGTGAAGGTATGGAACGAAGTATCCTCAAAAAGCTGCTGGAATGGAAGAATTCCCCCTACCGCAAGCCGCTGATCTTAAAGGGTGTCCGTCAGGTAGGCAAGACCTGGATCTTAAAAGAATTCGGCCGGCGTTATTACGAAAACACCGCCTATTTTAACTTTGATGAAAACGAGGAATACAGACAGTTTTTTGAGACCACAAAGGACGTGGATCGTATCCTGCAAAATCTCATGATGGCCAGCGGCCAGAAGATCGCGCCGGAAACCACCCTGATCATCTTCGATGAAATTCAGGATTGTCCCAAGGTCATCAACGCAATGAAGTATTTCTGCGAGAACGCGCCGCAATACCATGTGGCCTGTGCCGGCTCCCTGCTTGGCATTGCTCTGTCCAGACCATCTTCTTTCCCGGTCGGAAAGGTCAACTTCATGCAGATCGACCCTATGACCTTCTCGGAATTTCTGCTCGCGAACGGAGATGAAAAGCTTGCCGCATATCTGGAAAGCATAGACGCGATTGAACCGATCCCCGATGCTTTTTATAATCCGCTCTATGAAAAGCTGAAAATGTATTATGTAACCGGTGGCATGCCGGAAGCTGTGCTGATGTGGACCGAGGCCCGGGACATTACTTCCATGCAGGAGGCACTGTCAGGCATTATCGGGGCCTATGAGCGCGATTTTGCGAAGCATCCGAACGTCAGTGATTTCCCCAAGATCTCTATGATTTGGAAGTCCATCCCCTCGCAGCTCGCAAGAGAAAACAAGAAATTTCTCTATAAAGTCGTGAAGCCCGGCGCAAGGGCGCGTGAGTATGAGGACGCGCTGCAGTGGCTGGTAGATGCCAGACTGGTTCATAAGATCTATCGCAGCTCCGCTCCCGGGCTGCCGATTGCCGCCTATGACGATCTGTCTGCCTTCAAGCTATATCTGGTGGATGTTGGCCTGCTACGCCGTCTGGCACAGCTGGCCCCTACGGCTTTCGGGGAAGGGAACCGCTTGTTTACGGAGTTTAAAGGTGCTCTGACCGAAAATTTCGTGCTTCAGACACTGCTCACGCAATTTGAAGTGCCCCCCCGCTACTGGACGCAGACCAATCCGCCCTATGAAGTGGATTTTCTGATCCAGCGTGAAAATGATATTTTCCCGGTTGAGGTCAAATCCGAAAGTAACACCGGTAGCAAGAGCCTGAAGAAGTTCAAAGAGCTCTTTCCGGACAAGGTGAAGCTGCGGGTTCGATTCTCCCTGGATAATCTCAGGCTGGATGATGATGTATTGAACATACCTCTGTTTATGGCGGATCAGGCAGACAGACTGATCGGAATAGCTCTGAAGCAGCGTACCATCGGAGATGGCTCCTTCTGATACGATCTCACTGCAGGCAGGCCTCGCCGCGTAAAAATACAGCGTGCCTCCCACAGGGGAGGCACGTTTTTCACTTTCCTGTTGGATCAGCTAGAGCAGAATTAAAAAATATTGCAATTTCCGGATTTCGCGGATTTTGAGAACTCTCCGCCGGAAGTGGTGCTTGTATTCCCCTCCGGCCGGGCAGATAATAGAGCTGTAATCCATCTGTAAAGGAGAATGTTACATGAACAGTCTGATCATCGATCTTAATAAGATGGCCGATGAATACCAGCTGCCCCGGGCCGATTCCGTCCGCCCCGACGGCGTTGTCATGATGCGCAACGAGCCCGTATGGGACAGCGAAGCCCTGCGCCGCGCCGTAGCCGAGGTAAAGGCCCGTGCCGCGGCCGCTCAGTATGACCGTGTAGAGGTACAGGCACACTGCCCCAACTGGGTGACCGCTGCCCTCAACTACGCGGCCGCTCCGGCGGTAGGCTATGCCCAGATCGGTCCCAACGGCATGTACAAGCTGGATATGAATGCCTTCCCCTTTGGGGAGATCGATCCCAGCCTCAACACCCGCTTTGAGGTGCGTGAGGAGGGCGATCTGGTCTATGTGACGCTGGTACCCATCGGCAACGCGGATGCCGGTGCCCACGGCTTTGACCTGACCCGCTTTGATGAGATCTGTGTGCCTGCCATCCCCGCCGGGAAGCGGGTCCTGCTGGCCGGTGAGATGGTGAACCCCATCGCCGTCTGCATGGCTCTGGCCTACGCGCCCGAGGCAAAGGCAGTTTACCTGCGCTTCCATCAGAACCCCTATTATTACTGCTGCATCAGCTCTGACCCGGAGATTCCGCTGGGTGACATGATCGCTGCGGAGTAAGGTCTCCCGCTTTCAGAAAGGTTCAAAAGTCTTGCACAAAGCCCCCTGACGCATCATGTGTCAGGGGGCTTTTCAGGTTTACGGGTTAACTGGATTTCGGCTTTTCAGCTTTTCGGCTTTCGGGCTTTCGGACTTATTCAGGCCCTGTCAGCCAAAGCGTTCCGGTGAATTACGCGTTCAGGCCGGCCAGCTTTTCGGCGTAACGGTCATAGGCGGCCTGCTTGGCCTCTACCATCTCGTTGATGCCAAGGCTTTCGAGGTTGGACTGGAAGTCTGCCCAGGAGGCGTCATCCAGTACAACCTGACCGGTAATGAAGGCAAGCAGCTGGGTGTCTACATAGGTATCCACATCGCTGGAGTAGGTTGCGTATTCGGTCAGCTCGTCCGCGGTCAGGGTAGCGCCGTCGGGATAATTGTAGCTGCCGTCGGCGCCATCATCCAGGTAGAGATAGTAGGCATCCCATGCGGTATCATCAAAGGAGTAATACTGCTTGGAAACATCCATGATGCTCGGTGCGTATTCGCTGGCGGTGTTGGAGGCATAGAGGTAAGCGGTGAAGAGGTAGGCCATGTCGGGATCATTGATCATCATGTCAGTGTACTCGGGCTCACCATCGGCATTCAGGGTATAGGCCTCGCCCTCAACGCCCCAGTTAAAGAGCAGCTGGCCCTCTTCGCTGAAGAGGTAGTTGACCAGCTCCATGACAAGCTCGGGATCGCTGCAGGACTCTGTAATGGACCAGGTGTCTGCCTTTTTGATCAGGGAACCGGTGGTGCCGCTGTAGTGGATCTGGTCGTCCGCGTTGACGCGTACGGGGTTCATGGGTGCGTATACAGCGCTGTAGCTCTCATCGGTGTAGCCGTAGAACAGGTCGTAGGAGGTGCATCTGCCGACATTCACTGCCAGGCCGCCGCTGCAGAACATCTGGTCCTCGGTATCGTCCTGACCATACAGGTAGAAGTCATTGAAGATCAGGCCGCGGGAATACCAGTCGGCTGCGGTTTCCAGATAGGTGCGGAAGGAATCCTGCTGGAAGGAATGCTGAACCTCGCCATCGACAACGATGTAATCGGAGCCGCAGTCAAAGCCGAAGGAGAAGAGCGCGTCATTACCGTCGCTGCCAAGGTACATGCCCTGAGCGCCATAGGTATTGTTTGCGGCCTCTACATAGGCTGCCAGCTCGTCATAGGTGGTGGGGGTGCTCATGCCGAGCTCATCCAGCCAGTCCTGACGGACAACATAGCCGGCGTTCTCGGCACCTGCGGTCGCGTAAAGGGTAGCAACGCAGGGCAGGTTGCCGTTATCTGTTACGAGGGTTGCAAGGGTGTTGATATCCTGGGTCAGGTAATACCAGTAGTTCGGTGCGTACTCCTGCACCAGATCATACAGGTCGATGATCACGTCCTCTTCAATGGCGGAATCATAGCCCAGAGAATATTTGGACATATCTGTGATGACATCGCAGTAGTTGCCGGAGGCGATCATCAGATTGAACTGCTCCTCCTCGGCCTCACCGTTGATGGCGGTGATCTCCATGGTTATGCCGGTACGGGCTGCGAGCTCCTTCAGGACGCTGACATCCTCGGCCATGTCCTCTACCATATTGCCGACAAAGAAGGGATAGGGCAGCCAGAAGCTGAGGCTTTCGCCGTCCTCAACCAGGGGCAGCTCCACGACCTCAAGGCCGTCACTCTCCAGTGTTACAGGCTCCTCTGCGGATGCCTCTGCGGCATCGGCTGCTTCGGCCGCCTGTGCGGGTTCCTCTGCTGCAGCGGCCTCTGTTTCGGTCTCCGCAGCGGCGGAGACAGCATTTTCAGCACTTTCGGCGCTCTCGGCGGCCGTGTTTCCACAGGCGCTGAACATGCAAAGCAGCAGTGCGATTGCCAGGATCATACTAAGCACTTTTTTCATGTTGATCATACTCCTTTTCTTATTTTTCATTTGCAGAGGGCAGGCAGACCGTAGCCTGACCTTCCTCAATGATCACACCGTCAATGGTCTCCATCCAGAAGGCCAGGTCCACATAATAATGGCCGTTCTTGCAGAACTTGTTATAGACATAGCTGTGGATGATCGCCACGTCGCCTACAAGGCCATGGTCCATGGGCCGTCTGCCCTCCAGCTCCGGGACAACGCTTAAAAAGTCCGGATCCTCGGGATGCTGCGGCATATGATAGCCGTACTTGTCCAGGAAGGGCATGATGCCCCATTCCAGTCTGGTGATGCGGCCCTGATCGCCCATCCAGTTGTAGATATGGCGTACCGCGAACTCCCGCATGAAGAAGTTGATCAGCACCATGCGGTTCCGGCCGATGGGTTCACCGGCGCCCTCTACCTCCGGAGCAGGACCCGGTCCCATGGCGGGCCGCTCTACAGGCGGCCTGGGTACACCGTCGTACCAGTTCGCGGTGCGGTAGATGCCGTCCTCCGCGTAACGGACCAGCTTCGCGCGCTGCTCGGGATCCAGCACCTCATTTTTCAGCGTGCGGCTGCCACCGAGGCCCATACCGTAGGGAACACAGGGCATGGTCGTCTCAAGGAAGGGGCCGTCACAGGTCAGGGCCGGATGGTCGCCAACCTGAACATCCTCCCAGTAGAGGGGCTCCGCACCGCGGCGCTTCTCCGCCTTCCAGATCTCCATCATCTTCGCGTAATCCTCATCGGTGTAGACATGGGGTGCTCTGTCGGTCCATCTGGGTCCGAGCCAGTCGGGCCGCTCGGGCTTCTCCCCGTCATAGCAGCGGCAGTTCTCCCGGCAGCGGTACTGTACCTCCAGCACCTTTTTGTGGTCCTGATTGTATACCGTGCCGTTGATCACAAAGGCCAGGTTCCGGTAGTCACTGCCGCCCTCGGGGGTGGTATCGTAGTAGTATTCGCTGTCGGTCACCGGATAGAGGGTGTCGCCCTCGTAAACCGGCTCGTAAAAGCGCATGGATGTATTGACGCCGCAGACCAGCAGCTGGTCTCTGGACTCCATCGGGCCCATTCTGCCGAAGCAGTCATCACAGGCGGCATAGGTCGGATAGGCGATCCGCTTCTCATAGCCCATGCTTCCGGCATAGTCGTCATCCGTATAGAGGGGGTTCTCCGGATCATACTTGGCAGCGTAATAATCCATCAGGGCTCCGGTAGCCTCCAGCGGCACAAAACGGCCTCTGCGCTCCTCGCTTGTCCCCTCGATCAGCTCCTCCAGCGGTACCGGCGATTCGTTGTAGTGGTCCAGCGTCTTCCAGAAGGGCAGCAGGGTCTTTTGATCGCGCTCGGTGTAGACGCCCGGGAAAAAGGTTTGAAATTTATATTCTTCCACTCATATGACCTCCTTTTCTTGTACCTTCATTGTATTTCAGCCGCGCAGTTCTGAAAACCTCTGCATATTTGAAAAAGTGGATTATCATAATTATTTTCACTTTTCTATTGATTCATCTATGTTATTCCGGTAAGATAGTTGTATTATTATTTGATTTCAGGTGATTTTATGGCGAATATTGAAAGGGATATGACCGCCCGCCTGCACAGTCTGCGGCTGCAGCTGCGGCAGGATTACATCTTTTTACTGGTCAACACCATCACGCCCCAGGTGGTGGAGACGGAGGCCGTCAACGAGCGCTATGAATACGAATTTCAGAACGGCTGCTGCCTTGGCTATATCATCCGGGCCTGCGCCGCAACCTCCGGCCGGATTGCAAGCCGTGACCTGCTGGAACAGGCCGTGGACTATTGCCGGCAGCGGCTCTCCTGCCACAGCGGGGACGGAGAGCTCCTGATCCACGACGGTCAGATCTACGGGATCCTGGGCATTGCGGAGACCGGCGAGGCAGCGGCGGAGACCTTCCATGCCCTGCGCCGGGAGCTGCAGGAGCTGCCGGGCAGCCTCGGCTATCAGTGGACCATCGGTCTTGGCGTCTTTGTAGAGGGCACACAGGACCTGCTGCGCAGCATCCAGTCGGCCCAGCACGCCATAAAATACAGCATCATCCATGGCATTGGCCATGTGTTTGACGCCAACCGGGATGAGATCGTCTATGAGGGTGCCCTGACCCTGCAGACCGCCGCAGAGGAGGTCATGCTGCAGCAGGCCATTCTAAAGCTGGAGCCCCTGCGCCTTAAGACCATCATCGCCGGTCTCTTTCAGGACAAGCAGGCAGAGATCGCGGGCTATCCCGTCTTTGCCTATATGCTGGCCCTGGACATCCTGAAAACCGCCATCCAGACCCTGCGGGACAGCATGCCGGTGGACCGTCGGACCTATGAGATTGAGCAGCGCTATGAGCGTGAGATCGACCGGCAGAACAGTCTGGAGGCCCTGATCGCCATCACCACCGAGGGCGTAAACGCCCTGTATGAGCAGTACCGGCTCTATGCGGAAACCGGAAATTCCCGGCCGGTCTGGGGCGCCATCTGTTACATCCGGGACCATTTCCGCGAGCATCTGACCCTGAACATGATCGGTGACGCGGTAAACCGAAACCCGCAGTATATCAGCAACATGTTCACGCGGGAATGCGGCATGACGGTTTCGGATTACATAACCTCCCTGCGGATTGAGGAGGCAAAGCGGCTCCTGCTGAGCACTGACGAGCCGCTGGCCCTGATCGCCGAGGAGGTCGGCTACCGGGATGCAAAATATTTCAGCCGTGCCTTCCGCAGCAGGACTGGCGTCAGCCCCTCCCAGTGGAAGAAGGACAGCACCGCCCACGGGCGGTGAGGTGTTCTGAACAGAACGACACAGACAAAAAAATCCGGCTTCCCTTGCGGGAAGCCGGATCTTAGCATATACAGGGGCTGCATGTATCAGCAACCGGTTACCACTGCGCTGGTGGAACTTGCCGGCGACGGTCAGACTGCCAAAGGGCTTTGGTACAGCATCGGCCAGCGGACTACCTCACGACCGGACGGTACCGCTGAGGCCCTGTGGGTCACCACAAAGATCGGTATCGACTTTATTCTGAAGATAAAAACGTGGCTGTCTCAAGAGCGATCTGTCTCAGTACGGATTTCCCATTTCGGGGCAAGCCCCGGCACTCTGCAGGCTGCAAACAGTGGAATATTGATCAGCCAATCCTGCTGCCTGTACCCGGACATTGACAGCCGTACGGGCCGGCTTTCGGGATGCCTGGAATAAAACTGTGCCAAAGATTTGGATCTGAGATTTTCCGCAGCTTTGACCTCGATCGGCACAAGCTTACTTTGGTCCTGGATCAGGAAATCCAGCTCCAGCTTTGAAGCATCACTGTCATAGTAATAAATACCGGAATCGGCATAACACTTGAGCTGCTCCAGAACATACTGCTCCGTAAAAGTCCCCTTATATTCCTCGAATACATTTTCATCGAGCAAAATTGCCGAAATCGGCGCATCTGTCATAGCGCCCATCAACCCATGATCCAGCAGAAAAAGCTTGAAGCCGGAAAAATCTTCATAAAGCTTCAGCGGGATCCCTGCCTTTCTGACACGGGGTATCTTATAAACAATTCCCGCATCCATCAGCCATTCAATCGCAAGCTCAAAATCTTTGGCCCGGGCCCCCTTCTGAATATCGCCGTATATAAATTTTTTATTACTTTTCGCAAGCTGCTGAGGAATGGAATTCCAGACCTGATGGATTCGCCCGAGGATTTCCGGTCTGGCATGTTTGGAGATATCCATGGAATAATCCTGCAGAATCCGTTTCTGAATGTTTCTCAGGTCATTCATATCTCTGCCGCTCAGCAGTCCGCTGACAACCTCCGGCATTCCGCCGGTAAAATAATACTCTCTGAGTGCGTCCACATACATCGGCGCCAGAGATGCAAGCGTCTCCGGTGCCCCGGCCGTAAGCTTCTCGTAAGCCCCCCGGCCAAGTCTTGCGAGCACAAACTCCGGAAAGGAAAGCGGATAGAGATTTAACTCGTCCACCTTGCCCACGGGGAAAGAAACACCCTCGTGGATCGCCAGGCCCAGAAGCGATCCTGCTGCGATGATATGGAATTCCGGCTTATCCTCGCAGAAGTATTTCAGTGCTGTCAGGGCTTTGGGCACCGCCTGGATCTCGTCAATAAAGATCAACGATGTTCCCGGAATAATTTTCCTGCCCGCAAGTATTTCAAGATCAGACAGAATGCGTTCTGCCTCAAATCCATGATCAAAGATTCCTTTGAGCCTGGGATCTCTTTCACAGTTGAAGAGCACAAGGTCGTCAAATTCTTTTTTTCCGAATTCTGTGACAATATAGGACTTTCCGACCTGCCTCGCTCCATAAACGATCAGTGGCTTTCTGTATGCGGACACCTTCCATGCCAACAGTTTTTTATAGATCTCACGTTCCATTCTCCCCCACCTCCACGCTTATGATAGCACTGGAATTTGCGGTGGTCAACATTTTTCGGAACGATCTTTTCTGATTTCGCACATTTTTCGGAACGAACTTTTGCAATCTGGCACATTTTTCGGAAGGAACATTCCGGAGCGGTGCCACCGGCCGGTTTGCGCGCCGGTTTGCGGCAGGCAAAGTGGGCTGTCTCAAAATGATCCGCCCCTGAAAAAATAACACAGGCGGCCTCTGTAACAGAGACCGCCTGTGGCGTATAGATCCGGTATGAAGAAAAAAGCCTTTCATGATCAGCGCCCGGACTGCTTGCGGGCCTGCGTCTAGTTTCCGGCTGGATTCCACCGGGAGTTTTCCTCGTTGGCGTATTCTTCCTTGCAGGCGTAGGCCTCGGCAATGCCGGCCTCCAGCTGCGGCAGGTAGGGCTCCCAGCGGCCGCTTTCATCCTTTAAGAGGATTTCCCGCACCTGGGGCAGGAATTCCGTATCGCCGGAGGCAAACGCAAGGCCGGCCAGCGCGTTCAGGAGGACCTGCTCCAGCGGCTCCTCCGCCTTCAGCCCCTTTGTGACCCTGGAACGGGAGGCCGCGGCATCGCGGGTGCTGTGCAGAAAGCCAATGAAGGCATTCAGGTTTTCGTCATCATGGTTCTTTTTCTTTGCCATAGTACTCCCCTCCAGTCTTATGGGGCAATGAAGCGGTTACATATATTCAACCGTTTCTCCGAGCGTCTTTCTCTCAAAGTGCCACTTGCGGGGCTTGCTGCCCTCTGCGGCATAGCCCAGGTCGATAAAGCAGATCGGCACGATGTTCTCCGGCAGGTCAAAGACCTTTACCGCCTTCTCGCGGTCAAAAATACCGCACCAGATGTTGTCCACGCCGTTAGCGGTGGCTGCCAGCAGGATGTGGGTGGCCACAATGCTGGCGTCCTGCTCCAGCGAGGTGAAGCCGTTGGGCATCTTCCACGCGATATTCCGGTCACAGCAGACCAGCAGGGCCAGCCCGGCGCCGTATCTGCAGGGGGTCATCTGGTCCATCTTCGCAAGGGCTTCCTCACTCTCGAGGACATAGATCTTCTGCGGCTGGAAGTTACAGGCCGTAGGGGCCAGACGGGCCGCGTCAAGGATCCGGGTCACAACGTCCTTGTCCGGTACCCTGCCGTCAAAGGCTGTGGTTGAATATCTGCCTGCAATTACCTTCTCAAATTCCATAATAAGCTTCCTTTCGTATCCGGCCCGCAACAGGCCCACAGAGCCGCCGCCGTGGCCTTTTCTTTCTGTTCAGCTTCATTATATCATAAGTGTCAATCCGGCTGGGGCCTTGTCTGATATCAGTCGGATTTCTGTCACTATTTTGTATCAGAACATCCGGCCCTGACCGTTTTTTTGGTTTAAATGCCAACATTTTGTCCAAAAACTGTTGAAATATAAAGGTCTTTTTGCTATGATAGCTTGCGCGATAAAATACTAAATTATAAGGAGTAATGAACATGAAAACAAGAATGCTCTCTCTGGCACTTGTCGTAGCAATGCTTGCGGCAATCCTGTCAGGCTGCGGCGCAACGACCGAAGCGTCCGGTGCGGCAGCAAGCGCAGCAGCAGGCAGCGCAACCGAAGCTGCAGAAGCTCCCGCTGAGGAAGAAGCCGCTTCTGCCGAAGAAGCCGTAGTCACCAATGCCACATACGAGGTTATTCAGGACCGCGTCATCCAGCTGACCTACGATTCCTTTAACTTTGATGCCGGCGCTGAATACCTGAACAAGTATGACCTGTCCATGGGCGGCTGCTCTGCTGTCCGTGTGCTGGTTGACGGTCAGGTCATGGTCGGCCGTGATTATGACTTTTATTGCAGCGATACCCCTGCAGTCATCATCCGCAACAATGCAGGTGCTATCCGCACCATCGGCATTGCCAACAGCCCCTCCTCCTTCGATGAATGGTCTGATGATTTTTCCGTCCGTTCTGAGGTACTTGACGCAGCTCCCTATCTGTGCTGCGATGTCATGAGCGAGGCAGGCCTCTATTGCGAGACCAACATCCGCCCCTACGAGGAAGGCCTTTCCTGCCAGTCCACCAACCCCGGCGCACCCAGACGCTGCACCCAGACCTTTATGCAGACCATGCTGAGCCAGTACGCAACCATTGACGAGATCCTCGAGCATCTGAATGATTATGACTGGTTTGACCTGTCTGCCATGGGCTTTGAGCAGTCCTTCTTCCTGACCGATCAGAGCGGCCGCTCCGTGATCATCGAGTTTGGCGCTGATCAGGTTTGGTATCAGGAAGCAGAATATAACGGCAACTTCTTCATCAATGATGAGCTCTACGAGAAGGAAACGATCGGCTGCGGTGAGATGCGTGTTTCTCATGAGCTGGCTCTGAAGCCCTATGTCCGTTCCGAAGAGGATGTCTTCACCATGATGGAGGCCGGCGCATACGACCAGTTCTATCATACCGATGTGGACCCCGAGTATGCGATCCCGGAGCTGTATGAGCTCATCGGCTATGACAAGAATACCGCCGCTGAGGATCCCGAGGGCGCGATTGCGGCAGCAACCGAAAAGGTCGCGGAGCTTGCATCCTGGTCCTGGGAGGAGCGGATTGAAAACCACGCTTGGGAGTCCGTCTTCATTACCGCTGCAAATGTGACGAACCTGAGCCTGCACGTTCATTTTTCCGAGCATTACAACATTGACTTCACCGTCGCTTTTGACTGATACAAAGTAGTTCTCATGCCCCTGTGGCCGGACCGGAAATGTCCGCCACAGGGGTTTTCTGCAGCCTGTCAGAGGATCACGGCGGGCTCTGTCTGCATACGCCCAGCGCCGTTTACTGTCTGTGCCCTGTCCTCTATCATAAAGTAAATCCGGCCGGGACCTTTTTCTGGTCTCAGCCGGATCGCTGTCATAATATTTGTGCCGGAACGGCAGACCCTTACAGCCTGCGGGTCTTCCAGCGGCCGGAGAAGTAGTAGAGCATTGACGGGATTGAGGTGCCGAAAGCGGCAAGGTTGCTGCCCAGATAGAAGCCGATCACGCCCATGCCCATGGTGCGGCCAAGCAGCAGGCCGAGGCCGATGCGGAGAACAACGCCGTCGAAGACGGAGATGGCAAGGTTGAAGCCGGCAACACCCGCGCCGAGCACCACGCTGTAATAGGGGCACATGATCGCGCTGGCAACAAAGCCCACCAGCATGGCCCACATGATGGGCGTCGCGTATTCGATGACCTCGGCATCAGAGGTGAAGACGCGGAAGAAGAAGGCCGGGAAGAGCATGAAGATCACGGAGATCACCGCAAAGGACACAATGCAGATGAGCAGGGTCTGGCGGACGATCTGCTTAATGCGGTCGTGCTTCTCCGCGCCGATGTTCTGGCCGATCATGGTGGAGGTGGCGCTGAACAGGCCCTGGGTGATGATCGAGGGGATCTGCTGAAGCTTGGTGCCGACGGCATAGGCCGCGGAGGCCGCCACGCCATAGACATTGATAAAGCCGTTGAGCAACAGGGCGGAGATGCTGATGGCGCCGGATTTCAGCGCGAGGGGGATGCCGAGCTTCATCAGCAGGCGGAAGGAATCGCCGTCAATGGCGAAGCTGGAGAGCCGGAAGGCAAAGCCGTAGTCCCCACGGCTGCGGTAAAAGATCCCGACACAAAGCACCATGGAGATGGCCTGCGCAATGACGGTGGCCAGTGCAGCGCCGGCAGCGCCCATATCCATGCCTGCCACAAAGACCACATCCAGGATCAGGTTGATGACCGCGGCGGCGGCAATGATGACAAAGGGGCGTTTGGAGTCACCGGAGCCACGAAGGATACAGCAGGCGGCGTTATAGCCGCAGACGAAGATGAAGCCGAAGGCGCAGATGAAAAGATAGTCGTGTGCGGAGCCAAAGGCCTCATCAGGCGTGTTCAGGCCGCGGAGGATCGGGTCGCACAGGATCAGGCAGATGGCGGCGCAGAGCAGCGCGGCGATGGTGGTAAGGGTAAACAGCGTACCGATGGTCCTGCGGACGCTGTCCATTTTCTTCTCGCCGATCCGCTGGGAGATGATGACCTGTCCGGCCGAGCCGAAGCCCTGCACGCAGAAGGCAACCAGCGAGGTGATCCTCGCCGCGACATTGACGCCCGCAAGGCCCGCGCTGCCGACATAACGCCCCACAACGATGCTGTCCACAAGGCTGTAGAGCACCTGCAGGAGCGCCGAGAGCATGAAGGGCACGGAGAAGGTGATGATCTGGGGTAAAATATTACCCTCGGTATAGTCCACAATGACACTGTTGTTTTTCTGCATGCGGTTCCCCCCCTGTTTTTAAAGCTTACTGTTATTTTATATCTGCAGGGTGTCAATTGCAAGCGGAAAGCCGGGCATGGAAGGTCCTGCGGTCTGCCGCACCGGAACGTGGGCAATTTTGAAGCAATGCCGCAGCGCAACGGAAATCCGTGCTTGACAAGCGGCAGCCCGGATATTAGAATAAACAGGCAATTTTATTGCGGAAATTCAATATGAAAAAGAGAGGTAAGCAACATGAAGAAATCCCTGCGCATTTTCTCTGTTCTGGTCGTGGTCGCCATGCTCCTTGCACTGGCTGCCGGCTGCGATGTCAGCTCCACCACAACTGAGACCCATACCGATGCCGATGGCAACACCACCACAACCACCACGAATAACCTGACCGGTGAAAGCAGCACCGTAGAAACCACCGCCGAAGAAGCCGCTGCAGCTGAAGAGGCTGAGGAAGCTGAAGGTGCCGAAGAAGCCGAAGAAGCCGAAGAAGCCGAAGAAGTCGCAGCTGAGGACGAAGCGGTCCCCGTAGAGGCCGCTATGGCCATCATGAACTCCAGTGAAGTAGTCTTCAACGAGATCTACCTTGCACTGAGCACCTCCGACAGCTGGGGCGATGAGCTCCTTGGCGATAACGCGCCCCTGAATCCCGGCGAGCTGATCAACGGCAGCTTCACCTACACCGATCCCGACTGGGATATGCAGCTTGTAGACGAAGAGGGCAACGAGATCAACTTCACCGGCATCGATGTCACCCTTGCAGAGGATCCCGAAAACATCACGCTGGAGATCGTCACCGAGGACGACGGCAGCCTGTCTGTCATCATCGAATAAAAAACACCGGCCAGCGCCGATGTCAGAGTGAGCAAAGCCCCTGTGGCCGGACTGGAAACGTCCGCCACAGGGGTTTCTTTCTTATGGATTCGGATTGGCCAGTCTTCCGCATTCTCTGTATGGTCCCACGGGCTTTGCCGTATCACTTATTACCGTCAAGGATCACCGTCAGTTTCGTCATTACCTCAGCTTTGGATAAATTGACTCTCACAATGACCAAATTAAAATCGCCCGGCGGGCTGCCTTATTTTTATTTAGAATGACAGTCATGTCAGTCAAATACAAAACTTTATAAGAATAAAAATAAAAAATAAAAAAATATAATATAGAGAAGTTTTGTAAACGACTGACGTGGCCGTCACGCAGGCTGTATTGGCGGCTGATCAGAGCATAATACAAATACTTGAAGCCACATACAACTAATAACAGTCTGGCCGGCATCATCGAACAAAAGCACTGGCTGCAGCCGTTGGCAAAGTGTGCAAAGGCCCTGTGGCCGGACTGAATGAAAACGTCCGCCACAGGGCTTCTTTCTTATGGATTCGGATTGGTGTAAGTCGTTATAGTCAAAAACAAAACTTTATAAGAATAAAAATAAAAAATAAAAAATATTAATATAGAGAGGTTTTGTTTTCGAGGTGCACCACCTGCACTCCGACGTATCTATTCAGGCTTCAAGGTGCGTCACCTGAGTCACCTCTTTGCATAAACTTTTCTATATAGATTTTTTAATTTTTCCTATAGAACTTTATGCAGGAAGATGTCAGAGGTGTCATCTATATAAGGATCAGGAGTAAATAGCAGCTTTGGCAGATGCATAGCTTCACGGTGGCCTACCTTTAGATGCCACTATTTTGCGTTTCCAAATATAAACATCTGTATTAAAATAAACTGAATGACCATGATTTTAAAATATATTGCCACATTAATTTGAAAGTAGCATTTTATTTTATCCAATAAAACAGCATTATTGTTTATTAAAGGCCGTAATTTTACTCTTTGAGGTGATATAGATGCCACATTCACCCGAAAAAGGATCACCCGCCAATGCAAGCTCATCTATTTTAAGCGAATACTATGCACAATATTTAAAACAGGTAAGGGCTGTCAAAGATTCTACTGTAAAGCATTATCTCCAAGCGCTCAGAACTATTTCTAGCAGATTGAAAACATATGGGTATATTCAAAATGATATATATGAAATTACAGATTTAGCTGAGCTTAATTTGGCATGTGAAACCCTAAAAAATGATTTAGATTTTGTTGCGCTTGACATACGTGGAAAGAACATGTATAGTTCGGCCCTAAAGCATTATTATAATTTTGCAAATGGTAAAGATTTTGATAAGACAAAAGAACAACTGCTTTTACTTGATGTACCTCACGCTGCACAAGCACCAAATATTGAAAAGCATACAATTTGGAATCGTTCAAATATTCTTCGGATACAAGCCATAGAAATGGCAGCGCACACTTGCGAGTTGAATCCGACACATGAGAGTTTCATTGCAGTCGGCACAAACAAGCCATATATGGAGGGCCATCATGCTTTACCAATGAAACAGCAGCCAAATTTTACTGTAAGTCTTGACGTTTATGCAAATATTGTCTGCCAATGTCCAGTTTGTCACCGCCAGATTCATTATGGTCTGTTACAAAATCGTAAAGCTATGTTGAATCAAATATATCAATTGCGGGTAGATCGCCTCGCCAACAGCGGCATCAAACTTAGTAAAGATGAATTTGTCGAAATTGCGACACGGTAAATTAACTCCATTAATACAATTTTACCTAAAATTGCCGATGCATATTGCATCGGCAATAAATATTGCGCTGTTACTATGTATTAAAAATCAATCTCGCACTCAAAGGTACTGTTGGTCCATTTCAGTACTGCCGCTGCAAAGCTGATGCATAGTTAATTTGCATTTGCCTTGTATTGGGCGACTAATTAAAAAGCAGACACATTATGTCCACCATTTTAAATCGACAAGGCAGATTCGTGGATCATTGCGACTGGCGGATCTGCCTTGTTTTATTTGTACTTTCACTATGAATCAGTGTATAGTAGAGTATTTCCCATATATAGTTTATATATATTTCAGAATAAATTCTGCCATAGATTGTATTACCGGTATAGATACGGAATTACCAAATTGCTTATACTGTTGTATAACGCTGATTTCCGGTGGGAATGAAAATGCATCTTCCCCCGTTACTCTGTCAACAAATGCGTAATTGATAAAGCCCTGCAATTTACCCCATTCACGTGGAGTCATGAAACGGACACATTCACTATTTAGTTCAGACTTTTTTGATCCAATCATCTGACCCGGAATTCCATCCTGGATATCAATAATTAAATTACGTTCGCGCCCAGAACCACCAGTGGCCATAATTGTGCGTGCAATTGGATGTGCATTGCCCGCTTCATTTGCAATGCGGTACCCAAAATTACCTTTTTTTGCCTCATGACGCGCCCTATGTCTCTTAAGGGTATCAAAATAGCCTTGTGAAAGATAAAATCGTGGTTCAGCTTTACCCATTTCCAACAGGTCATTAAGATCATTATATATGCCCAAGTCTCTTGCCTTTGGTAGTATATCTTCAGTTAATTCATCACGTTGACCGTATTGTTCCCGGCGAAAAGCAATAATATACGTACGCGGTCTATTCTGTGGCAGGCCAAAATCTTTTGTATTTCTGATAAACGACCGTGCGTCATAACTAATATCGGTTGCAAAACCACCATCATCACATAACATAAGTTGCCCGGGTAATTCACCATCGGGGGCAACCCTTTTTACCCCAACCACTTGATAATTTAATTCATTCTCAAGTATTTCGAGAATTGTGCGGAATGTCACACCTTTATTATGCCATGTTAAATTATCAACATTTTCAAGGAATACAACTGACGGCTCTGTTTCTACGATAATTTCTGCAATATGAAAGAAAATCGTACCTTTTGTTGTGTCTTTAAAGCCAAGTTTCTTACCGGCATTGCTAAATGTTTGACATGGAAATCCTGCCATTAAAACATCATAGTGACCCTTTGCCTTCACTAATTTTTTAAATTCATCAGTAGTTAAATCATGATATGCATTCTCATGATAAAGATGTTGATATGTTATACACGCATATTTATCAATCTCAGCGGAAATTATATTCTCAAAACAGCCTGTTAATTCAAATCCGCGCCTAATTCCGCCGATTCCGGCGCAAAGATCAATTGTTTTGTAGCGCTTTGTTTGCGCTGTTTCCAATGGCATTCTTTTCTCATCCTTACAACTTGCTCAATTGTATTTGCACACTCTACAGTGTGCTTTTTTATGTCTCTGCCCCAAAATCGCAGTACCAGCCAACCCTCGGACTCCAGATGCTCATTTACATCAAGATCACGTTGCATATTACGTTCGATTTTCTCATACCAAAACTGAGTGTTAGATTTTATTTCCCTCTTTTTATTCTCCCAGTCATAACCATGCCAAAACTCACTGTCACAGAATATGGCAACTCTTACCCCTTTGAACACAAGGTCAGGGTGACCGAAAACACTTGATTCATTTTTTCGATATCGCAAGCCACGGGACCATAATTCTTTGCGCAGAAGTAACTCAATCTGTGTATTTTTATTTTTTACTCTGCGCATATTATAGCTAATTTGTTCAGGAGTCTTCTTTGCCATAGTGGTCACCTGTTTTCGTACAGATTCGTATATGGGATTCCAGCTAAATCAATAGTATAGGTAAAGTGTGTAATTGCTTCCGGCAGATGACCACCGACAAAGCATGTATCGGATAAGATAGGGAACCTTTCGTCTATTTCATACTGCCGTAGCTCAAGCAGCCGATATCCTTTTGTAAAAGTAATATTCCCCTTCTCAAATCCTTGCTTTCTTACTTGCTCTAGTAATTCATCCTCATCATAACCATTCAGTACTAAGCGCTTAATTGCTTTGTCCAGTGAATCACCGCCATGTTCTTCTTCAAAACGTGCAAAAATAAGTTTTAAAGGTTTACCATCGGTCATAAGCTGAAATTTACTGCTGATTGTAACTGAAGTTGTATAGCGCTCTGTGGAAGACTTAACTTCATAATTGCAATTGTCCGTTTGAATATCCTGGGTTTTGCCGGTAGGGCCGGCCCATGTAGGTGCTAATCCTTGGTTATTTAAATATTCGAATGTTAAAAGTTCCCCTAGTACTTGGTAAGGTGTTTTATCATGAATAGCATTACCGAGAAGTTCTCTCCATTCATTCCACCAACAATATGGATCACACAGGATCGCATTCCTGCGTGCATTATTTTCACCGGGATTCAAAAAACTTTCACAAAGTGTGGCAAATTGATATCTTAAGTTTTTCTCACTACATTCAATAGCCAGCACCGGTAGTGTTTGATTTTGCAGAACAAGTGCTCTTGTTTGGATTCTTGCATTTGTGAAACTCTCATTTACGGTTTTTCCATAGTATGGCATAGCAACGCCATACCAGATACTGTCACGAAATACATAGCCTGGTGCAGTATCAGGCAGCTCTTTAATTCTCCAGCTATGATTCGAACTAATCGCAGCAAGTTTCTCCCTTATCTCTTGTAGCAGGCCCATACGCCACACCTACCTTTTAATACCCAAAATAGCTGAACAAAGTAGCAATATATACATCTACGCCGCCACTGACCAAATCTGGGTCTATAATAGTTGACCAGGCAATATTCAAATGCAGCACACGGCTTAACAGATTATTCTCTTGTTTTCTTGTTTTTTCGGCTATCTTTGTACCGTAATATAACATAATCTTACGGAAAAGTTCAACACGATAGCCACCAACACCGACCCTCTCGACAAGCTGACTTATTTCATTCGCATTATTCGTTGAAATTACGGCATCGGTCATCTCGCGATCCCCTTGCCAGCACAAGTAAATATACCACCAAAGCACTTTGAGCCAAATTCGACGCGTTCCATCATAATAACGGTCAGCATTAATTACCCGCGGATTATTCTTGTCTTGCCATCTGTCATAGATTAGATCCGGTACCACATTAACCGTAATGAATCGCCATACATCATCATCAGATGCAGTTCTAACAGACATGCCTTCCTTGTTAAGTATATCATATACTTCTAAGGCATAACGATATTCGAACTGATAAGTTTTCTTATCTGAAGCCGCATTATTCAGTACATCGCTGCTTTTCAGGTTATCATATGCGTAAACAAGCTTTTCACGCAGTGGCATATAGGTAATTGGACAGCTTGCAACAGTTCTTGCTTTCCAGCTATCAATCAGTGCTTCAAAACCCTCGTTAGGCATTTTACGCCATGTATCTGTAATTTCTCTCGCAGTCGATTTACTTAATGTTTCCCATTTTTTAATCATTTGTAATTCTCCTGTCGAAGTCCGTGCGAATCGATTCTGCGAGCAATTCCGGGCTGGTTGCATTCCAGCCAAATGTTTTAATGAAATATCGTACAGCATCCGCTACGCTACCAGGTGCTGCATCGTCATATAAAAGTTCATCCAACCCACTACAACTCGAAATTGCCTTGGATATAATTATCTGCATGGCACTTGCTATAATATCGATCAGAAATGCGGCATTCTTAAGGCCCTTGTCAGCCTTAACCATAGAATAATATTTGTGAGCTTCATTTATTACAATGCACACATTATCTACGGTAAACTGATCATGAAACACATCATCCCAATTACACTCTACGCGCCAGAGTGTTTTTCCAGGTGCCACTTCATGTTTTATCGGGAATGCAGAGCCCGTACCGTCAATGAAAACAACTACCTCGTCAATATTTCCCAGCATCATGCCTGACTGGTTTGCAAGGTTTATCTCCTTACTTTCCGGTTGTCCTGCTTCCTTAATATAAAAAATAGTACGAAGGATAAGCTTCTCTCGATAAAAATCTGCAGGTAATTTTACGCAGATTGTTTCAGTAATTGGCCCAGATTTCGCGGTCATATCCAGGATAGGGTATGAGAACCGGTGGTTCGATGTTAAGGAAACAACCTGTAAAGCAACACCTAGCACTGCATCCCGGCAAGCAACTCCTGACGGCCCGAATAGCTTCTGAGGGTTAGCAACTCGAATGCATCTGCTTAGATAAGTACATCTTGTAATAGGGTCCCAAATTCCCTGTTCGTCAACCAGATTATATGACGACGCTTTGTCCTCAGTTGCCAGTTTCACAGGTTCAAGTGTAAGGTTTTTTTCCTCTCCTTCAACTTGATATGTAAATGTAAATTCACCGGCTGCAACTCCTGCCGCGGCTTTCAAAGAGTTTGTAATCATAGGAAAAAAGGGAATATCAATCTTCATCTTTATTTTTCCCTCCCTCACTCAAATCAACAGTGATCTGCGCATTAGAAGTGTGGCGGAGCGTAATAACACCAACTACCGTGCTTCCGTCCGCTTCCGTCTGGAGTTCCACGGCATATGGCACTTTAAACTTTTCGCTACGAAGGATTTTTGCCTTAACCCCTGTCGCAATAACAACTTCATCCAAATCCGTGGCATCGATACCTTTGGTACTACCATCATCTTGTTTAATCGCAATGCGCTCTAAACTGGCAGGGAACGGTGTACCTATTTGCTTCGCACTTTCCCATTGATTGGCCGGAATACTGCTTGCCTCTGTTCGAATTTGCAAAGAAATTATCAATTTCTTATTTTCTTTACCACAGTATAGTTCAAAAGGCATACACATCTCATTATTCCCAATAAACTCAAGTCCTGTATTGGTTAGTTTTGCCTTTTTACCTCTGGAATTTGAGCCACCACCGCCCCCATTACCACCACCGGTGGTTGTGTTGCTACCTTTCCCAAATCCAGACTTAGGAAGCAGGAAATTTGCTAAAGCCCTTTCCAAACCAGAATGTAGCAACGTATCCGTAGATACCTGTGTCGGCGTAAAGGTTTGCTTCAATACTTTCGCTGTATTGATTTTTATTTTACTGACAATAAAGGACTGCCGAGATGTAAATGCCCAGTCCGACCAAGATGTATGATCTGACCTTTCACCATGTCTAACATATTCCTCCAACAGTTTATCCTGATAGCCTAACACCTCATTTTCGGAATTCAAGACAAACAAAGCAACAATATAATCTGCGCCAGACGTCGGCTGTACACCGTTAAGCCAATCACCGGTTGTCTCATAGCTTACAACCATGCCCGGTTTCCTGATATACGCTAATAGTGGCGGATTAGTATCGCGCTCAATGTCATAACGCCCTATAAAAACATAAGGATTGGGTTCATTGTTTGGTGCCGCCATACCCAAATCCTTTTCACTGACTTTAGCATATGAAAGCCAGCCAATTGTGGACTTGGCAAGTATACGATACACTGTCACAGGTTTACAGTAATATTCAATACCGTCAATTTTCTTTGAATCACTACCAAAATCTTTAAAATTGACAGTATTCTCATAAAGCTGCAGTTGCAGTTTATAATAGGGCGAAAAATCCTCCGGTTTTAGCACTTGTCCGTTAACGCTTGCACGAAGATACGGTGCATTTTGGTACTGACGAGACATTCTGGGAGTATACCAGCGCTGTATTGCCAGGCGTAGATAATCCTCTATATGATTCGTCCAATAAAATCGATTTTTCTTTCCAGTATGAGGATCATCGTCAGGTGCAACATTCGCTAAAAGCGTTTGTTCGTCAATATATGGGATAATAATTATCGTACCTGTCGCATCACCGGTAAAGGGACTGATATTAAGCGTATTCAAAATATTATTAATGAAGCTAGAATCCGTAGTTGGACACGTACCACCTTTACCGGATAGCCCTTTTTTTATTTTCGTACCAAACCATGCAATACCACATTTTATCCCCGTCTCCGATTCATAAGGTATCAGTGCATCGTCTTTGCCCGGATCCTCAATCAGGGTTGCAGCAAGTCTCGACTCGTATTTACCTTTTTCATTCACAATGCGGCTGTAATAAATCACCAGCCCAATACCTAAACGAAAATAAACCGTTTTCCCCAGGCCCCATGAACCGCCTGCTCCGGTTCCCTCCTGGGGTTTGCTGATTTCATAAATAAGCTTCAATAAATTACCGAAATTACCATTTTTTACATCATCCGCTTTAATCGGGCCTGTTAAGCCAACCGTATTATAATCTTTGATTGCAAGATACTTGCTATTATTCTTGAATCGTTCATTCAATGTTTTACCGATACCGTCAAAGTAATAATTTAATCCCGCAGGTTCAAACTCACCAACAGTAAAATCAACACCGATATAGTTTGCATCCTTTTTTCCGGCATCCAGGCTATTCTGAATAGATTCGCGTACAATCAGGTCTAACACCGGCATACTGTTATTTTGCAGCGAGCGTAGCAATGCACTGCCATCAAGTGACATATGTGCATGATTAGGTATTTCGATATTAAGCTTCATTGTTTACCTCACCATTCCTAGGCCGCGGCTTTATCTGTAGTTGCCTTGCCGTTTTTTGATTTATTGCATCCCCGGGTATCACAATAGAAAATGATACAATATCTGCAGGTGCATTCAATTTGGCTCTTGTAGTAGATGTTATATCTTTTGGCGTTGAATCTTTATCGATTACATAGATGATCAAAAGTGGATTCTTACCTAAACCTGCCTCATTGCGAATTTTAAAATAATTACCTGAGATATAATTTTTCGTAGTAAGCTTATTTCGAGTTTCCTCTGTCAACGTCATGTCATCTACATCAATTATGAGATCTCTTACATATCTCACAACACCTACAGTAATCACGCCTTCTTGCTGCGCCCTTACTTTAGAGTTACGGACTATTTTCTTAACCGCACAATCGGAATTAACCTTCCATACATTCGTTTCATTTTCATCCGCGATTCCTCCGGCAAGTGCAATATTCCACTCATTAAGCAACCCATCTGTTGTTACTTTATTAATCCATTCCATAAAAGCGTCCAATTGGTTGAATACCTTACCCTGGGAAGCATAATAACATTTTTTCAGCAATTCGCCACTGAGTGTCGAGAAAGGCACATTTCGCCATAAGTAACCAGTATCGTTTCTTGCCTTTATAGGCATTTTTAGCATTTCAAAGAAGTCTTTTGTCACATTCAGATTTCGGGTAAGTTTTTCTTCATCATTTGCAAATGTAATTGTCTCAGTAAGCACGCCTGTAAAATCAAAACTCGTTTCAACCGCCATCTGCATTTTTTCTTTGCCGTAATTTGCAAGAAGCTTGCCTTGGGTGAATTCTTAATTCGCGGACCGTAATCAGAGGGTTTCCTTCCAAGTGTCTGGAACAACTTGATTTCATTTCGCAGTTCCACATCCAATTGTGTTAAAAATTCAAACTGGTCTCTGGTATTGGCTGTCATCCAAATTCTTTGATACAATTCATAGTTTTGGCGGTAACCAAACCATCTTCCCATCTGCATCAAGGTGTCCGCTTGCTTCACCTTTCGCGCAAAATAAGTACAAACCAGACCTTGTAGGGTTAATCCGCGCGATAATGTACTACCACCAACAACAATAAATATAGGTGCAAATTCCGGCATATTTTCATCTGTAGGGTACATCAGTCTCACATACATGTTTTCATCATTAATGCCATTGTTAGCACAGTTATCGACGCACAAATGTATACCCTCATGATATGCCAACTCATCACCCTCTTCATTTAAGGGGATCGCGGTCGCCATATTGCTTAAGATTCGTATAATTTCCGGCTCTATAATATCAAAGTCAGGATAATCCGGAATCTCTGCCATTCCGCGCTCGTACTCCGGATATGCCTTAAGAAAGTCGGTTTTGGTAAATTGTTTAATCTCATTGCTATAGACAAATCTGCACTTCTCTATTAATGCTTGCTTATCTGTGTGATTTATGATTTTGTCAATAACCTCTGCAAAATTAGTATGATGTACTTGCTTCACACTTGTATGGACCAGCATCGTAATTGGCTTTTTATAATTTTGATACCGCATTGCAGCAGCAGCACACAAAAACCAGCAAATGCTTTGCATAAAGCTTACCGGTGCGTCAAGGCTGCCCATCTCATGAATTTCATCAATGATATCCATATCATCCAGCTGTCCACTGGTTTTTTGTAGTGCCGGAATTTCCGAGATTTCACGGATGACATTCATCCCATCATAGCCATCCTCATCATCCTCACCAAAAACTTGTGATGGGCCGATATATTGCCGTGAAGGTTCAAGTGAAATCAGGAAATCGTTTGGATATAGTGATTGTTCATAATTCTCATTTAGGAAATTAGCATAGGGTGTTGCTGTATAACAAACATAGTTCATCGCCAAGTACTTACCTTCAGCGTTTTTCCCTTTTTCGGTTTTGCCATTCACAAGATTTACGATCAGCTTGTTAATCGCCTTCCGATCTTCATCTTCTTTCTTTACATCTCCTGTATTGATAGATGCTTGATCCGCCTCATCATCAATAACCAGTATTCTAATTTTTTCTTGTATATGTGGATCCGCCTGAAGCCACTTGATCAAATTTGACAACCGTGATTTATTTTTTAGACAAACAGTAAAATAGCGCATTTTGCTATTCCACTGGCAGTGTTTCGTCTGGCCATGCGTTGCACGTGTATTCTTCTTTAAGCCTTTTTCGAGCGTCTGCCAGATTAAGTTTCCATCTTCGCTTGTCAGATCATTGTATAATCTTGTTTCCGTCTGCTCACGTAAATTTTCGATTGTACCGGAAAGTATAATAAACATATTCCAGCCATTATCAGCAGCCATTGCCATTAAGCCCGCCATACTCGCCGTTTTTCCAGACTGAACATTACCGATTACTAACCCTTTGACCGGTGCAGCATTGCGAGTATCCCCATTAAGTTTTTTTAGTACCCGATAGCATTCCTGCTCTAAAACTGCAAGCGAGTTCTCACTAAACCCAGATTTTTCTTTTAAATGTTTGCGATATTGCTGCCAGGCAGACCCTATACTTGTTGAAATCTGCGCGTCATTTTCTACATCTGTTGCCACCAACATTGACTGCCTGGTACGAGTAATAATCTCTTGCTGTTCTTCCTCTGCAACTTTTTGGCTGTTAACAATTGCATACCAGTCCTCAATTGTTATATCGGCAGGTCTAAAACCTTCTACATTTACATGGTAGTGAAAGAATTCGTTAAGCCCACTTTCGTCCCCATGACCGCCATATTGTATATATTCCCAGTCTTTTTTTAAAACCTCGCGCTGTCTCTTAATCCATTCGCGCCATTCATCAAATTCTAATCTGGAAATATCATGCATAGATATCACTCCTGCCGTTTATGAATCACAAGTTTAAGCCTCACCTGATAAAAATTTCAAACACTCAAGCATAAATTTTGCCATTGCCTCGATCACAGGGATTGTCACTGAGTTACCAAATTGTTTATATCTTTGGGCATCGAGTATTTCATCCGGAAATTCAAATGTTTCGTCTCCATCTTCATCCAGAAATGCGTATCCGATAAACCCTTGTAGTTTTCCCCATTCTTCAGGGGTCATAACGCGAATTCCTCTATCGTTAACCGGTGTTTTTTTCCCTGGTATAGGCATACCATAGATTTCCGGTTGTGGATCGTAAACCAGATTCCGTTCTCTACCAGAACCACCTGTCGCCATTATTGTATGGGCAATAGGATGCTCTACCGAAGGATCATTCACAATTTCGTAACCAAATCCATTCCCGTTGTTCGAGTTTCTTTCTTTGTGCCGTACCAATGTGTCCAAATAGCCTTGCGCCATATAATAACGTGGCTCCGCACCAACTTCCAATAAATCATTCAAATCCTCATAAAGGACCTTCCCGCTATCATTCGGTAATTCATCTGGTAGCGAGTCAACCAAATCGCCGAACGCATCCCTGCTGAAACCCATAATGTAAGTTCGTGGTCTGTTTTGTGGCACTCCAAAATTTTTAGAATTTCTTACCAACGTGCTCCGGCTATAACACAAATCACCATCATTGTTCTTCGATACTCCGATAACTTTATACCCCAAATCATCAACCAAAACACGAAGAATCGTCTTAATCGTTCTCCCTTTATCATGATTAACGAGATTATCAACATTCTCAAGGAAAAAGGCTTTAGGCCTTGTATTACGAATTATTTCCTCTATATGAAAGAATATCGTTCCCTTTGTCTCATCTTCAAACCCAGCTTGTTTCCCGGCGCGACTAAATGCCTGACATGGGAAGCCCGCCATCAAAACATCATATTCTACCGTTGCAATAATGTTTTTAAATTTATCTGTTGTTATGTCGTTTTCCGGATTTTCTCCAAAATTCAATGCATAAGTTAAACACGCATTGGGATCATTTTCTGCCGATAATACATTTTCAAACCCGCCTGTTAGCTCAAAGCCACGGCGTATACCACCGATTCCTGCACACAAATCAACAGTCTTATATTTCATACAAATACTCTCTTTCGGGGAATGTTCCTATATTATAATATATTCTCATATATATTGCAATTTTTCGTCAAAATTTTACAATATATGTTTTTTAATTAACTTGCTATGCTATAATAGTTTTATACAGTTACCAGTATACATGCACTGTAATTCCACAAAAGGAGGCCACTGCCATGGCCAAATTAACCGCACCTATCATTGAAGACCTGTATGCTTACGGTAAGGCCGTTTACAACCTGGAAATTGGACGTAAGGATGCCGTCAAAAAAATAATTTCAAAATATCCGGAAAGTATTGCGGATACTTCGGCAGATTTTTACATTGGTCTGTACTCAGATTATATAGCTGGTTATGGGTCAACCTGGAATCAAAACAGTGAACTGGTACTATACTATGTTGAGCATATTACAAAGGATTATGGTAAAGAAACCGGTTTAAATGCATTCCAGGCCAGTATGAAATTCGCGAAAGCTAAGTCAAAAAACAAGCTGATCGGTGATTTAAACGCATTATGGCAAAGGATAACCTGTTCTGATTTAAATACCGATAATCAGTTAAAAACTGAAGTACCAGTTATACCGAAAGCCGCTCTTATGCAGATCAAAGCCTATATTGCCGCCCGTGGCTTTACCTATCCAGAAGGGCTGATTGAAAATTTCTACCTCAGTCTGAAGAGTAAGCCCTTCGTCATTCTTGCAGGCACCTCCGGCACCGGCAAGACCCGACTGGTAAAGCTGTTTGCAGAGGCAATCGGTGCTATATACAGTCTGGTTTCCGTCCGTCCGGATTGGTCTGACGGTACAGATATTTTCGGCCACACGGACCTGAACGGTAATTTTATTGAGGGCCCGGTCTGCGATGCCTTTTGCGCAGCAATCGCTAGCCCCGATCGGCCTGTACTCCTCTGCCTAGATGAAATGAATCTCGCCCGGGTGGAATACTATCTGAGTGATTTTCTTTCGGTCATTGAAGCCCGTGAGAAGACTGTCGGCGGCAAAATTGTTACGCCACCGATTGCCCAGTATGCAGGCGGCATTCCGGATAACCTCTATATTATCGGTACCGTCAACATGGACGAAACTACCTTCCCCTTCAGTAAAAAGGTATTGGACCGTGCCAACACCATTGAATTCAGCTATGTAGACCTGATTCCATGCTTTGATCTGCCTGATGAGGTTCCGGAAAAGCTACAGTTGCCAAACAGCTTTCTCCGCACCGAATATCTGGTATTGGCCCGGGACTGCATACGTGAACAGGAATACGTTCGTGAAATCTGTGCAGAGCTGCAGGTAATCAATACCATTCTGCAGCAGGCAAATTTTCATGTTGGCTATCGTGTACGTGATGAGATTGTCTTCTATATGCTGAACAACAAGGCCGCAGAAGCACTGATCTCCCATAACGAAGCCTTTGATAACGAGATTCTGCAGAAGCTTCTGCCCCGCATTCAAGGCAGTACGGCTTCCGTAAAAAACATGCTCTGTGAACTGTTTAAGCTTTGTGCGGGAGATCCTGAGCAAAAATCCGGAGATACAGACTCTGAAAAGATGCGAAAGCTACTGGATGACGCTTCCATCAGTTGCAAATACCGCAGAAGTGCCGAGAAGTTAGCACTGATGGTAAAAAGCTTTGAGGAGGATGGCTTTACATCCTACTGGCAGTAATTCGTTAAAACAGGCTGGAAAGGAGGTGCCTATAATGGTACTTCTATATCTGCAAACAGCGCTTCTGACTGTTACCATTAAGGGCACCCCCACTCATCCCGCCTTCCCGGGGATTGAATTTGCAGGAAAGGAATCTACGCTTACCGCCGTCTGCGATGCCCCCTATGAGCTTGATCTGGCAGGTGCTGCAGAGCCGCTGTCGGTTTACAGTCTTGGGCAGGCCACTTACGGCACTTACAGGCTCCGGCCGATCTTTTTTGAGCAACAGCGCTATGAAATCATCATTGAGCCGGAGGACGGCCACAGGGTTGAATTCTGGCATGAAAATTACAACATCCGTAAAAATGTAACTCCTGTTGGACGGAAATCCGCCATGCTTTCCGGTATCATCAATTTTGGAAATGAGATTGGCCTGTCTGACCTTGTGATTCTGGTCGACGGAAAAAGCTACCTGAAGCTGACCATCGAGGTATTTCCATCAAAGATCAGCTACAAGGAGGATTACAAGGCCATCGTAGCAGATGTAACCGCCGAGGTTTACAATCTTGTCTTTGATTACCTAAAAAACCTATGATACCTTTGATATCGCTGCAAACAGGCAGTCATCTCCCGTAGAATTCTTTGCGATAATCTGCAAAATCTATAACAGCTTTCTCGCTGCGGCTGATATGGTTATTGCAAAGCCACACCATATACTGAAAACCGAACATGTGGTTCTTCCGGCCCACAAGATCAGTCGCACGGATAACAGGACCGTACGCTGGATTGAAAAGCACCCGAATCAGATTATGAGGAACGGTGACCAAACCGCTCAGGCATGTCGCTTGTCTTCAGCATGGCCCCCGGTTATCGGGACCTGTACCGTTGCTACCTGCTCCTGCAGCATGGGCTGTCTGTGACTGGCAGTGTGTTCAATGTATCTGTGAAAGACCTTGCAGTACTCTATGAATACTGGTACTTTATTAAGCTCAACAGTCTGATGAAGGAGCGCTATGAGCTGATATCTCAGGACATCATTAAGGTTGCTGGCAACGGTCTGGCGGTGTCCCTGATCAAAGGCCATAGAAGCCGTGTTCGTTACCGCAATCCCGAAAGCGGTGAGGTGATTACACTCACCTATAACCCGAAGTCAATTACGGGTACTACCGTACCGCAGCGGCCTGACAACATGCTGTGCCTGAAGAAGAAGGGCGCAAAGGTCGACTATGAGTATGTCTTTGACGCCAAATATAAGACCAATCCCGCTCTGGATGGCAGTCAGTATCAGAAGATGTATCAGACTCCCGGGCCGCAGGAAGAGGACATCAATACCATGCACCGCTACCGGGACGCCATTGTTTACCAGAGCGAAGCCGCCCCCTTTGAACGGACAATGTTCGGCGCTTACGTGCTCTTCCCCTACAAAGATCAGGAGGAATACCGGAGCCATCGCTTCTATCGCAGCATCAGTCAGGTGAATATCGGCGGTCTCCCCTTTCTCCCTTCCGCAACGGATCTGGTAACTGAGATGCTGGATGAGCTGATTTCCGATTCCCCGGAATCTGCCTTTGAACGTGCAACTCTGCCAGCAGGCATTGAAGACCGTCTTGCTAAGGTTGACTGGTCAAGACGGGATGTGCTGATTGGAACGCTGCGCAGCAACAGTCAGCTTCAGATTTGTCTGGTGAATAGCTTTTATTACATCCCTATGGCCCAGATTACTGTGGAAGACCTGCCAATCCATTATGTAGCCCTGTTCCAGACGCCGCGCATTTTCTCAGAGAGAGCCGGTATCCACTATTACGGTGAAGTGCTCCGCACAACGCTGGTCAGAAGAAAAGCGATCCGTGAGGTCCCTCAGACGCACGGCAACCCTGACGATCTTTATTATCGCTTTCAGATAAAGGAATGGATACCAATGTCAAAGCCGATCGATCCCAAAGAATCCGGCTTTGTCCATGCGTTTACGAACCTGTTTCTGCTCGAAAACATGGAGTTCGTCCCAGAGTTGCTTCTTCGTTCAGAGGAAGAATACCGCTTCTATACAGAGCTGAAACACCGCACCGGTACCGCGCTGGAGGATAACGAATCTTCCACCGGATTCGTGCTGGGTCATATAAAGGTTCTGTTCGATGATGGGCAAATTCAGGTTTACAAAGACGAAAAGTTCGCGGGCCGCTGCAGCATAGCGGAATTTTTAAGACAACCAAACGCAACCTTCAGAAGGCTGCTGCGTTACGCAAAGACAGTTGAAAACCGGCAAACACCAATATCCACATAAAGCCCGCAAAACACAGCCTATACAATATCGCAAGGTTCAAAACACCATGCAGGAAAGGAATTCATAAATATGGACAAGTGGCACTATAGCCGTGAAACGGTGATCGAAGGGTCCGATGTGGACGCGCAATATCACTGCAAAATGTCCCGGCTTTTCCATATTGTGCAGGAGACCGCTACAGAGCACTCCATCCTGCTGGAAATCTCCCGGGAGCACGCGCTTCAGAAGTACAACTGCTTCTGGATGATCCTCCGGGTCTTTATCTCCCTGAAGCGGCCCCTTACCTGGCACGAGACCCTGCGCACAGAGATTTCCATGCGCCGGCCTCTGGGCAGCCGCCTTTACTGGGACTGTGATTTTTATGTCGGGGATGAATGGGTCGGCGAGGCCACGCCGGTCTTTGTGCTTGTAAACCGTGACAGCCGGAAGCCGGTAAACCTTGAGGCGCTTCCGGAATTTCCGCAGACGGATGTCAGTGATAAGCACCGGGTCCTGGGCCGGATCACCTTCCCGGAGGGCATGGAGCTTTACGATGTCCGCAGGCTCTATTATTCCGACGCGGACATGAACGGGCACATCAACAACGCGCGCTATGTGGACCTGGCCTGCGATACGGCGCAGCTGGAGCTCCGGCCGAAGGGCGCCTTTCTGCAGGAGATCACCATCTCCTATATCGGGGAATGCTTCCCGGGGGAAACACTGCGCTATTACCGCGCCAAAGAAAACGGCGTGCTTTACATTCACGGTGTCGGTGCGGACGGCTCTGACCGCTTTGACTGCAAGCTTCGCATGAGCACCGATGAGGGCATGTAGGCTTTTCTGCGGTTGCAAAGCACGGGCTCAAAAACAGTCACGGGATTTGTGGCTCGGTCAGGATCCGGTCACGCCGGATTTCAGCCGAAAGGGAGGTATACCACATGGACTTTAAACAGCTTTTAACCTATACCACAGTTGTGGACTGCGCCAGCTTTACCAAAGCCGCGGAGCAGCTCTATCTCTCACAGCCCACCGTCAGTGCCCATATTCACGCACTGGAGGAGGAGGCCGGCACGCCACTGCTTCTGCGCACTACCAAAAGTCTGACCGTAACCCCTGCCGGCAAGCGTTTTTATGAATACGCCTCCGGCATTCTGGCCCTGCGCACCCGGATGCTGCAGGCCTGCAGCGATGAGGCCGGGCAGCACATCCGCATCGGGGCCTCTACCATCCCCTCCAGCTACGTTCTGCCGGAGCTGCTGGCAGAATACCACACCCTGCGGCCGGAGGTCCGCTTCACCGTCAGTCAGGGCGACAGCCGCGGCATTATAGACGGTATTGCCGCCGGGCTCTATGACCTGGGCTTTACCGGCATGGAGGACCGGACTGAGGGGCTCCGCTTTCTCCCCTTCTGCCGGGATGACATGGTGCTCATTGCCCCGGACCGGGAGCCCTGGCGCAGCCTTCGCGCTGACGATCAGGGACTCACCGCGGCTCTGCTTGCCGGCCCTGTGATCCTGCGTGAGGAGGGCAGCGGCAGCGGCAGCCAGTTTTCTGCCATTTTGCGGAGCCTCGGCATTCACGAGGAGGCACTGCAGGTCCTTGCCCGGGTCAGTGACCAGACCGCCATCATCAGCATGGTGGCCGCCGGTATGGGCTGTGCCTGCGTCTCATCGCGGGCCGCGCGGCTTGCGGCGGATCGCCAGCTGTTCCTGATCCTTCCCCTGCACGGCAGGGCGGCCCAGCGCAGCCTCTATCTGGTCTTCCGGGAGGTCGGTCCGGTGGCCGACCACATAAAGGCCTTTACGGACTTTCTGCTGAGCCGGGCGGATTCCGGCAATGAGGCATAGGCCTTACCGGTGCCGGCAGCAGCGCCTCCCTGCATAAGCCTTCCCCTCTCTGACACATAAAAATGATCCCGGGCTTCGTCACATGGACCTTGCCCGGGATTTTCGCTGACCGCCTGCCTCTGTCGGTTCAGGCGGTTAAATTTTCAGTTTCGCTGCAGTGCCGGTCAGGCTTCGCTGCCCTCCTGCGGCTCCTGCCGGATAATGCCCTTCTTACGCCAGGGCCCGAAGCGGTAGCGGGTTGTGGAGAGGATCAGGCTGTAAACCCAGCTGATAATGTTGCCGAACCAGATGGATGCCACGCCCAGCGGGGTCAGGAAGACACAGACATAAATGAAGACTGTCTTCAGCACAAGGCCGGAGAAGGTATTAAAGGCCACAAACTTGACATCGCCGGAGCCCTGCAGCACACCGTTGACGCAGAAATAAGCCGTGAAGATCGCCAGCGCACAGCTGCACCAGTGCAGATACCGGACAGCAACCGCATGGGAGCTGCCCACAACGCCGAAGAGGGAGATGAACACCGGGGCCAGCGGGAAGACAATGGCGATGATCGCCAGATCCGCCAGCATACCCATCAGCAGGTTGTATTTGACACCCCGTTTGATCCGGTCCAGCTTGCCGGCGCCCAGATTCTGCCCGGTAAAGGTTGCCATGCCCATCATGAAGGACATTGCCGGGATGACGCAGAAGCTCTCGATCCTGGTGGCGGCCGTATAGCCGGCGGTGATATCCAGAATGTTGATCACGCGCTGGGTTGCGATATGGCCCATGGAGACCACGCACTGCTGCAGCATGGTGGGGATGCCCATCCGGACGATGATCCCGCAGATTGCCCGGTCAAAGCGGAAGCTCTCGCGGGACAGCTGCAGCTCCGGATATCTTTTGAACATATAGATGAGACCGCACACCGCCGAAATGCCCTGTGCAGTAACGGTTGCAACCGCAACACCCATGACACCCCAGCCGAAGCAGACAACAGTCAGCAGGTCCAGCAGGATATTGCTGACCGAGGAGATCAGCAGGAAGTACAGGGTTGCCCGGCTGTCACCCATGGACCGCAGGATGGCGGCCACGATATTATAGATGAACTGGAAGACCAGACCCAGTGCGTAAATGCGGAAATAGAGCAGCGCGTCGGACAGCAGATAATCCTGTACGTCCAGAACGCCCTTCAGCAGGACCTTTGACAGCAGCAGTGCCACCGCCGACAGGATCAGGCCCAGCACAACGAAGAGGATCAGGGCTGTTGAAACGGTCCTGCGGAACTCATCCATCTTTCTGGCGCCGAAATACTGGGACACCACCACCGCGGCACCGTTAGAGAGGCCCAGCGCGATCGCCACAAACAGCATGGTAAGCGATGCACAGGTACCGACGGAGGCCAGGGCCGATTCAGAGACAAAGTTACCGACAATAATGCCGTCAACCGTATTGTAGAGCTGCTGCAGCACGTTGCCGGCCATAAGCGGCAGTGTAAAGAGCAGGATCAGTTTCCACTCAGGCCCCTCAGTCATGGACCCGGATTGCTTTTTCTTCTGCACAGAAAAACTCCTTTCAGCTGCCCGATCTCGGGCTGTATGGATCAGGCCAACCGGAATACATCAGAAAGCTTATGATCACTTCGTATAAAAAGACATACCTTTAAATTTTAGCAGACAGGGGGATTACTGTCAAGCAGCCCACTGCATGGACCACAGGCCCGGCATCGGCCGCGAGGCGACGGCAGGGCTGCCCCGGCGATCACGCACCCTGTATCCGGCAATTCCCGCTGCAGGACTGCCTGCAGCGGGAATTTTCGAGGTATGATCTGTATAACGGCCGGCCGGGATCAGATGATCAGCCTGCCAGGTATTCAACATAGGAATGGTTATAGGCCTCAACGATCTCGGTCATGCCCATATCCATGGTGGTCTGAACAGCGGCATCAAAATCATCCATGGTCAGCTGACCGGAGATGACCTTATAGGTCTGCTCCCAGAAGTAGGTGCAGCAGTCAGATTCGTACTGGTTGACAACGTCGCGGTCCTCATCGCTGAGCTTGAAGTTCGGGGGATAGCAGAGGTAAGCGTCACGGGTGGAAACCCACATATCCACTGCCTCGTGCTGCTCGGCGGTGTAATCGGCGATCATCAGGTTGACGTCGAAATCACTGGGTGCCCAGTAAAGGCCATAGCGGGCGCTGCGGAGCATATAGAAGAAGCAGTCACCGTCATCCCATACCAGGTCAGTATAGGTGGGATTTCCGTCCTCGCCATACTCAAAGGTCAGCCCCTCGACGCCCCAGTTGGCCAGCAGGGTGCCTTCCTCAGAGAAGAAGTAGTCCACGAACTGGCAGAAGATCTCGGGATCCTCGCAGGCGGAGAAAACCATCAGCTTACCGGTGGAGCCGGTCTTGGAGCGGTCGGTAACGCCGGAGACATTGGTGCTCTCATCATTGTAAATCTTCAGGTCAGCCAGAGGTACAGCATCAAGGGAGTCATCCAGCAGCGGTGTGCAGTCGCCGCGCCATGCTGCGGAATTGCCCTCCATATAGGTGGACTGGACATTACCGTTCTCATTGCTGATGTTCAGATAGTCATCGTTGAAGATGCCCTGCTGATACCAGTCTGCCAGGAAGGCGATATAATCGTGGAAGGCAGTGGTGCTGCCGGACCAGACGATCTCGTCGCTGCCCTCTTCTGCCAGCTGATAGCCGAAGCGGTCGCCCTCAGCCTTGACGTTGAAGGCATAGTTCAGGTTGCAGTTCAGGTCAGAGACCATTTCAAACGCGTTGGTGAGGCCATACTCGTTCTTGCAGGCCAGCAGGAACTCAGTGAGCTCGTCCAGGGTTTCGGGGGTCTCAAAGCCCAGCTCATCCAGCCAGTCCTGCCGGATGTTGAGGCCTGCGTTGATGAAGGTGGAGGCACGGGACTGGATGACAACCAGCTCGCCATTGGACTCGTAGATGCACTTGGCAAACTCTTCATCCTCGGTGAGCATGCGCTTGTAGTTGGGCATGTTATCATCCACATAGCCGGCCAGATCCAGCAAAACGTCATCCTCTACCAGGCCGGTGTTGCCGGTGGTGTAATCGATACCGGTATCGCAGCTGCAGGCATCCGGATAGTCACCGGAGGCGATGACCAGACTGATCTGGGTATCCCAGGCCTGCTCGGAAACGCTCTTCCACTCCAGCGTAACGCCGGTGTTCTCTACCATGGTATCCCATGCAACACTGGAGTCGAAGTCGCTGTCGCTCATGATGGTGGACTCAAACAGGGTCGCCTTTTTGTAGAGGACGGAGAAGCTGTAATCGCCGGGGATAGGGTACTCAATGACAACCTCGGGCTCAGCCTCTTCGGGTGCTTCGGCCGCTTCAGGTGCCTCGGCCTCCTCTGCGGAGTCAGCTGCTTCGGGCGCTTCGGCCGCTTCTTCGGCTTCTTCGGCTTCTGCCTCGTCGGCGGGTGCTTCCGCAACGGACGAAGCCTCAGATTGTGAGGCTTCCTCTGCCTGTGTAGACGCGGCGCTACCACCGCAGCCTGCAAGACATGTCAGCAGCAGGACCAGTGCCAGCAGCAGTGCGGTCACTTTGGTATATGCTTTCATAGTAAACTTCCTTTCCGGGGTCCGCCGGATGCAGGCCCACATTTATTACTACTACATTATACGCCCACATAATCGCATGCGAAATGAGCATTTTTTCAACACAGGTTATCAAAAGCGCAACACTTTGGGTCAAAACTGTTTCGAATACCGGATTTTGCAAAAGCAAATGATAATACACACAACAAGCATATTCTTGCGTATTTTTCAGCATATTTTTGAGTATAGCTCATAATAATCCACCTATTCTAATATACAGAGGTTTTCAGTCTCCCTCCTTTGGCGTACAATAGGTTTGGGGCAGGCTGCCATTGTTTGCGCGCGTGCCCTGACCATAAATTCGGTCAGCCGGCAATCTGCCCCGCTGGCCCATGATAAGGGGTTATTTGTATGAAAGAGAAAAAGAAGCGTCCGGTACCGCCACCGCCTCCCATGGTCGTGGATGATGACAAGATCAAAAAGCCCGGAGAGGACGACGCGGAGCCCGAAATGCCCCCCATGCAGAGCCCCATGGTTCCGCTGGAGGATCCCATCTATCTGGCCCGTCACAAAACAGCCCAGGAGCTTCAGCTCCGCAGTGCCCAGGAGGGCTATGTTCTGCTGAAAAACAGCGGTATCCTGCCCCTGCCCACAGGCACAAAGCTCAATGTCTTCGGCCGTTCGGCAAATCTGTTCTTTGATCCTGCCCTCTGCGCGCGCTGCGGACTGACCGTCAACACAGAGCTCTATGATTTCTACGCGGCCTATAAGACCCGTGACCCCGGCTACACCGGCAGCGGCTATGACGAGGCTACCGGAGAATATATTCCCCAGAACCGCACCGCCACCGGCATGTTCGGCATGATCGGTTACCTGAACCACGAGCCCTTCATCGGCTATGATGTCTATAATGAGGACGGCACCGTCCGTGTGGCGCAGCTGGAGCAGGCGCTGCTGCAGCGGGCGCAGGAATTCTCCGATACGGCCGTAGTGGTGCTCTACCGTCATGGCGGCGAGGGTGCCGACCATGAAAAGGGGGACGAGCGCCTGTCTGAGGGCGAGGCCGGCATGCTTTCCTACTGCACCGCGCACTTTGCCCGGGTGATCGTGGTGCTGGCCTGCAACAGCGTCATCGACGGCGATTTTCTGGTGCAGGATCAGGAATACCGCTTCTACACCTATACCTATGGCGGCGGCGTTTACTCCAACAACATCGGCAATGAGGTCCTTGCGGACATGGACAGCCGCGTTGTGCTCAAATACACGGACAGCGAAGGCCGTCCCGCGCCTCACGTCTATCCCATCCGTGCCGACCGCATCGGCGGCGTCTTCTATACCTGCAACAAGCCCGGTGACAATGGCGCCGAGGCCCTGCTGCAGCTGCTGACCGGCGCTGTGAATCCCGCCGGCCGCCTGATGGATGAGATCGTCTATGATTACGACGACAACCCGGTTTCCCTCTGCTCCGGCGGTCTGGTCTTCAGCCGCGCCTCCACCACAGAGGACCTCTACATTTACGGCCACAACTATGTTGCCTATAAAGAGGGCGTCTATCTGGGCTACAAGTACTTTGAGACCTTCTGCCCGGACCGTGTGGTCTATCCCTTCGGCTTCGGCCTCAGCTACACCGGCTTCAGCTGGGAGGTCGGCGTCCTGCGCACCTTCCCCAACAGCTACGGCGAGCTGCAGTTTTCTGTGGATGTTGCCGTTACCAACACCGGCGACACCGCCGGCCGCGAGGTCGTGGAGCTGTATGTCACCGCCCCCTATTACGCGGACGGCCCCTATCATCTGGAAAAGCCCTTTGTGCAGCTGGCTGCCTTTGAAAAGACCGGTCTGCTGATGCCCCAGCAGCAGCAGGTGGTAACCCTGACCTGGAGCGCCCGTGACATTGCCGCCTACTCCGATGTGGAGCAGTGCTATGTGCTGGAGCACGGCGACTACCGCTTCCGCATCGCGAAGGATGCCGGCAGCTCCCACCGTGCCCCGGTTCAGGTCCTCTGCTGGAACGCAAAGGAGGATGTCTTCTTCCGTGCCGACGAGGTCACCGGTACTCCCTACCGCAACCTCTTCACAGGCAGCGAGGAGGACGGCTGGCGTTTTGACGCCCGGGGCACCGCGCTTGAAAACATTGTCTACATCCACCGTGTGGACCTTGACGGCGTGCCCACCGTAGCGGAGGGCACCTATCCGCAGCCCGTGGTGGTGGACGAGCACACCCGGGAGACCACGCAGGTTCTGGACCTTAAGACCCGCGGTCTTGCGGACTACTATGAGATGGACGCCACGGCGGTCCACCTCTATGACAGCGACATCCCCGCGCCCCTGACCAACGCCGTCTATTATGACGCCGATGGGCAGCAGAGGAACTTCATGCTGCAGGATGTATACGCCTACCTGAACAACGCCATGGATCCCCGCTACCACAATACCGCCCGGCTGGAGGCCGAGACCGGCATTCACGCAGAGGTCTGGACCGCCGAGACCGATCAGGCCGTCTGGGATCATTTTCTGGATCAGCTCAGCGTCAACGAGATGCTCTGCCGCTTCTATCACTGCGGCTTCGATATCCCCGCCCTGCCGGAGTACGGCATTCCCCAGGCATTTTCGGCAGACACCCCGGGCCAGATCGGTGCCAACAATGCCCGGCCCATGGGCACCACCACCAGCTACTGTGACAGCATTCTGGCCTGCACCTTTGACAAGACCCTCTGCGAGACGCTGGGCCTTGCGCTGGCAAGGGAGGCCGCTGCTTCGGGCCTCAACGGCACCTCCTACTTCTACGCCCCCGGCAACAACCTGCACAGGTCCTGCCTCAGCGGCAAGAACAACAACTACTTCTCCGAGGATGCCTATCTGTCCGGCCGGATCTGCGGCTATTTCCTGAAGGGTCTGGAGCAGGGCGGTGTCAACGGCTGCCTCAAGCACTTCGCCTGCAATGATCAGGAGCTCAGCCGTGAGGGTCTGGTGGTCTTTGCCAACGAGCAGACCCTGCGTGAGAACTACTTTGCCGCCTTTGAGCACGCCATCAAGATCGGCGGCGGTCAGGGCATCATGACCTCTCTGGGCAGAGTGGGCACCGTCAATGCCTGCGGCAACACCCACCTGACCGTTGACCTGCTGCGCAAAGAGTGGGGCTTTAACGGCATGGTGATCACCGACGGCTATGGTGTTACCTCCTACATGTACGAGATCAACGACATGATCGGTGCCTCCAGCGGTCTGCTCTGCTTCGGCAACAGCGGCAGCTTCGGTGAAAACCGGGATTACATGGAGCTCTACCGCTACTACCATCAGTACCCCGGCCGTACCACCGCGGCACTGCGTACCTTTATGCAGGGCTGCATGCACTCCCTGCTGCAGAGCCACACCTTCCGGGACCTCTACACCGGTTACGACTATTACACCTCCGAAGACCGCGACACCACCACGGACATCAACTGGTTCGAGACCCGCATTGGTCTGGGCTACAGCTTCTCCATGGCAGACAGGCTGACCTACCTCGGCATCAAGCTGCATGAGGGCGAGAGCAACCCCGCCGGCATGATGCCCAACACCAACTGCAAGGACCGCGGCGGCACCATCCGTCTGGACGATTACGGTCTTACGCAGGTGGAGCTCTCCGCCGCGCCCGGCGCCGTGCTCCGGGTTCCCATCTCCGTAGAGAAGAGCTACGGCATCCGCCGGCTTGGCCTTGCGGTACTCTTTGACGAAAAGGCCTTTGAATTCGCCGGCGTCTCAAACGAGGGCAGCATTCTGACCGGCTATACCACGGTCACCGCCCCCATCAGCGGCGGCATCGCCATCACCCTTGAGACGGCGGGCAACCTCTTTACCAGCCCCAGCGGCACCCTGACCACACTGGAGCTCTGGGTAAAGCCTGAGGCCACTGCCGGCAGCTACGCCCTGACCCTGCTGCCCCTGCCCGATGAGAACGGCGAGCTGAACGGCTGCTTCATCGACAAGCAGGGCCATGAAATGTCCGTCGGCCTCTCCGACCGGCTGACCCGTCAGGAGCTTGGCGGCGGCTGGAGCGGTGCCTATCAGGATGTAGAGCACTCCGGCTGGCAGAACCGTCTGCCCGTCATGCTGAATGACGACCTGGCCGATGTTACCCTGCTTTCCGGCAGCGTGACCGTCTGCTGATACGCCCGGTCCCCTGCCCTCCGCAGGGCAATAAAGCGCAAAACACACACAAGCCCCATAAAAAGCAGAAATTCCGGCTGCAGCACGTGCTGCAGCCGGTTTGCTTTCTATTTCTGCTTTTTATGCCGGGCCCGGCATCCGGGAACCGGTCAGATCTGGTTTGCGGTCCTCCAGGCTGCCAGTGTCGCCTTATGCACATTGCCCTGTGCCATGCAGTCACCGATGTAATGTACCCGGTTCGCGCAGCCGTCAAAGGCCATGGCCGCGTCATGGTCCGGAACAGAGCCCGCGCATACGACCACATAGTCCGCCGGGATTGCCTGCTCCTTGCCGGTCTTGTCCAGATATTTCAGCCTGCCGTCCTCATAGGCAAGGTACTGCTTTACAAAGGTTGTATAAGCGAAATTCGGCATTGCCTTGAAATAATCCATGATCATAATGATGTAGTGGGAATGCGGTGTTTCGGGTGCCAGCATGCCCTGTCTGGTCATGACGTTCACCTGATGTCCCTTTTCCGCAAGGAAGATGCCGACCTCTGTACCGGTCTCACTGCCGCCGAGGATCACAACCTTCTCGGGCATTTCGTCAAACCTTTCATAGGCCTCTACGGCACCGCAGGAGTTTTCCGCGGTCAGTCCGGGGATCGGCAGGGAGCGGAACTTCGGTCCCACCGCAATGACTGCCTCGTCAAACTGCTCTTCGGCGATCATGGCCGGTGTCGCGGCTGTTGCAAGCCGGAGCTCAATGTTCGGCTTTTTCCGCAGCTGGCCCTCCATCCAGGAGATCCAGTTCGCCATAGGCCACTTGAAGGATACGATATCCGCGTGCCGCAGCTGACCGCCGAGCCTGTCGTTCTTTTCGAAGAGCACCACCTGATGCCCGCGCTCAGCCAGCAGCTTTGCCGCGTACATGCCGCCGGGGCCGCCACCGACCACGGCAACCCGCTTCTGCCGGGTCACCGGTTTGATGATCATCGCCTTTGTCGCGTCGTCATAAACCTCAGCCGGATTGACCGGGCACTCGCCGCAGCGGTTGCATTTCACGCAGGGGACCACATCCTCGCCCCGGTCCTCATACAGCTTCTGCAGGAAATCCGGGTCCGCATGCCAGAAGCGGTGAATTGCGATCAGGTCCGCGTCGCCGTTGGCGATGGTACGCTCCATCAGGTCCGGGTCACAGAAGCCCGCGGACACCTGGACCAGTGTCTGAATCCCACGGCTGACCAGGTCATGCTTGAGCTTCGCGGTGATCTCCAGATTGGGCGAGGGCATCTCCCGGGTAACGGTATAGCCGATCGGATGCTGGGTGTCCTTGTAATCTGTGCGGATATGGATCACATCCACATCTGTGCCCAGCTGCTCGATCAGCCAGAGGGTATCCTCATAGCTGTGGCCGAGCCCCTCCGCCGTCAGGATGATCTCCAGCGGGTAGTCCGGCCCAAGGGCCTTCCGGAGCTTTTTGAACATGGTCAGGATCAGGCGCGCGCGGTTTTCACGGCTGCCGCCCCAGGCATCTGTTCTGTGGTTGCATTTGGTGGACCAGAATTCATCCGCGATATTGTTGTGGTAAGCGCAATGGACACTCAGCATATCAAAGCCGAAGAGCTTCAGGTTCACCGCGTTTTCTACCGTAGAGTTGATGTAATCCCAGATCTGCTCCTCGTTGATCCAGCCGATATCATGGCCCATTACGCCTTCCCGTTCGGCGTAGAGCTGCTTTTCCGGGTTATCCGGATCGTAGCGCATATCGCCGCCACCCTCGGATTCCGGCCCCGCGCCGGGGGCGCGGTTATCTCCGGTCGGATGTCCGCCGGGTGCCTTCCCCGGCTCTTCCGGTCCTCCCGGTCCTCCGGGTCCGCCCGGGCCTCCGGGTCCACCGGGGCCTCCGGGTCCGCCCGGGCCTCCGGGTCCGCCCGGGCCACCACCCTGCCGCGGCATATTTCCCATCGGCATGGTGATCGCATAGGCGCCAAGGTTATGGATCTTATTCAGGCAGGACAAAATCGCGTCAAACTGGGCCCGCTCCTTATCCGACATACGCGGGCCACCGGGGCCGTTGACCCCGTTAGGGCTGGCGACTGCCGCAAGAAGCTTCGTCTCCAGCATGATATGGGAGATATAGATCACGGAGGCGCCGTTCAGCGCCCTGTTGGGCAGTTCTTCGCTGTAATGTGCGCCCGCCGAGGACGTCAGTCTGGTGCGCAGCATCAGATTTCCAACCCTGATGGGCGAGAGTACATGCGTGTATCTGTGCATGGTAGTTCCTTTCTGCTTACGTGGGCATGACATAATGTCATGCCCACACTGTTTCTTTCGTCTGATGAGATCAGTACGGATGTCCGCTGTTAACGCTCGCTGTAACGCTCAACCGCGATCTGCTCAAGCTCCAGCGCACGGTCAGCGCCAAGCTCATTGCAGGTCTCGACATACTCGTTCCAGGTATCGTCATTCAGCTCGCGGGTGCCGATGATCCACTCCAGGAATACGGTGCCGCCATAGGTGCCGATCTCCGCGAGGATACCGGTCTGCTCGGAGGCCTCGTCTGACAGGAAGGCTTCGTTCTCGATCACGCTGGTGACCGGGCTCCAGTTGGTCTTCCAGATATCGTAGAAGGTCTGCTTCAGCTCTGTCAGGCCAACATTGTCATAGCTGGACTCGTAGAGGTAGGAACCGAAGGTGGAGTAGAGGCAGATCGTGACCTTATCGCTCAGGCCATCGGGATTGTTGACAACAAAATCCGTCAGCTCGATGCTGCCATCATCGGTGTATTCATAGGTAATGCCTTCCATGCCATAGGTTGCCAGCATACTGCCCTCGGGCGTATAGAACCAGTCAAGGAAGAGCAGGCATTCTTCCACATTCTCGCAGGCTGTGGAGATTGCGGTCGCGTTCTGCATTGCGTAGCTGCTGTAGCCACCATAAACATAGGAGTTTTCATCCTTTACAGGGTAAGGGATGGCGGTCAGTATGTCTTCGATATTTTCCACATTGTTGATGATATCCTGCAGGTTGCTTGCAGCCCAGAGGCCGGTCTTGTTGCTGCTGAACATCTCTGTTTCATAGGTTCTGCTGGATGCGGTGATAAAGTCCGGATCGATCAGGCCTTCGGCATACCATGCGGCTACATCCTCAATGTAGGTGCGGAAGGCATCGGAGGTAGGTCCAAACACGATGTTGCCATCGTTATCATAATAGAAGCCGTCTGCCAGATTGGATGCCTGGGGGCCCTGACCGCCGGGCATCTGAGCATAGGTTCCCCAGGTACCGATCAGCTGTACGCCGGTGGAATCCCAAAGGGTAACCGCGCCATATTTGTTATGGAAGGCCGTCAGGATCTCATGCCATTCATCCAGTGTGGTGGGCAGGTTATCCTTATCATAGTCAAAGCCGCATTCCTCCAGCCAGTCCAGACGGACGACAGGACCGTTGGTCAGGGACTCGGCAAGGTCGCCACGCATCTGGTAGACAGAACCGAACTGACCAAGGTCGGTCATAACCGCTTTACGGATGTCCTCATTGGCGAAGTAGGATGTATAGAAGGGCATATAGTCGTAGATATAATCATCCAGCGCAATGATGACCTCATCCTCGATCGCGGCATCGTCGCCGCCGGAGTAAAGATCAAATACACCGTCGATCAGATCGCAGTAATCGCCACCGGCACACATCAGGTTAAAGCTGTCGCTTTTCGCGTCGGTGGAGCACTGTGTCCATTCAATATCTACATTCAGATTTTCCTCGATCCACTGATAGCTCTCCATATCGTCATAATTGTTGACCAGGTTCGCAAGATCATGCTCAACCGGCATCCAGTAGGTGATCTTCAGTGTGTCCGCGAACATGGGAAGCTCATAGCCTTCCTCGGTGTAGGTAACAAGGTCTGCCGCAGCGACCTCAAGGTCAGGCACACCAACCTGAGGCTCGGCTTCGACGCTCTCCTCAACCACAGATGCCTCCACCGCCGATGCTTCGGCAGCTGCGGGCTCCTCGGCTGTGGGCTCCTGCTCCGCTGTTTCCTCTGCTGTCTCAGGGGCTGCGGCACTTTCCTCTGTGCTTTCAGCCGCAGCGGAAGCCTCTGTGCTGCTTTCAGATGCTGTGCTTCCACATCCCGCAAGACATGTAAGCAGGAGGGCAACTGTCAGGATGATCCCCAGTAACTGCTTGATTTTCATTAGTTCCTCCATTCCTTTGCCTTTCGGCAAATCTTTATTTCCGCAGGGAACGGTCATACCCCGCGATACTATCAATTTAACAGGGAAGCCCGTTCGATTCAATGCCATTCCTTAACACACTATCCCCTCATTTAACACTTTCCGGATTATTTTTTCAGCTAATGTTTAATAATTGGATATAATGTTAATTTATGTCATTGACTTCCTTACGCCTCTCCGCTAAATTGGAAGCTGAGAAACAATACGCATCAAGACCTATTTTCGTCCAAGGAGGTATTGCTATGCCCTGCGAGAAATATTCCGCACTGATGAGCCCCCTGCGGATCCGGGGGAAGAGCCTGAAAAGCCGGTTTATGTTTCCTGTCGCACAGGCGCACTTTTTACAGGGACCTGAACAATATCCGGCTGACCCGGTCCTTGCCTATTACGCATCCATTGCACGGCAGGGCTGTGCCCTGATCATCACCCATGAGCTCACCAACGAAAACCAGAGAAAAATGGGCTTCGGTGACGGTCCGCATTTTGCGGTATATGACATGGATGACCCTGCCTGCCAGAATTATTTTACCCAGTTCACTGCCTTCCTGCATTTTTACGGGAGTCTTGTGGGCGTCAATATGAACTATGACGGCAGAACCGGTTATTCTGTAAACGATCCGGCACTTGCGCTTACCAGCCCCGGTCTACCCGGCAGCGGGCGCGCCGACAGTGTCCCCAACCGCCATGACGATGAGGATGAGCCGCCGCATGGCGGGCCGGAGCACAACCAGGCACCAAAGGAGTTTTTCACACCGGAAAAAATAAAGGCCTACATCAACTTTATCTGCGACAGGGCCAAAAAATACAAATCCTTCGGTTATGACGCCATTCATCTGGAAATGAGCAACGAATACTTTATCGGCCAGTTCCTGAACCCAAAGTATAACCGACGCACAGACGCCTATGGCGGCTCCTTTGAGAACCGTGCCCGCTTTGCTGTGGAGCTTGTCTCCGCCCTGCGTGCTGCCGTCGGTGATGATATGATCATCTCCTGCAACGGTCCTGCGATCGGTAACTATTTTAATCTTCCCGGCTCCACGCCAATGCCTGGCTTCAGCGGTGAAGAAATGAATTATACGATGACCCCTGAAGAAGCGGTTTCATTTATGAACCTGCTCTCCCCCTGGCTGGATATCTTCCGTATTCAGGGTAGCCCACACCGCGAGGAGCCCGCAACAAAGGCCGGACCGGAGATCGCGCGCAGCCTGAAGGCTGCAGGCGCAAAATGCCTGATTGCGCTCAACAATCCCGCTATGGATCTTACGCTGCTGAACGGCTTCATTGCTGACGGGACCGCGGACCTGATCGTTGCCGGCAGAATGTTCATGTGTAATGATTCTCTGGATGAGATTCTGGAAAACGGAAATGAATATGACCTGAATCACTGTGTCGGCTGCAGTGTCTGCCGTGGGGTTTCGCAGGAGCGGGAATGGATGTCCCATTGCGCCATTAACCCCAGACTGGGGGCAGAGCATCGTCTGCAGCAGTTTATACGGAAGCCCGGCCCGCCAAAACGCGTTGCCATTATCGGGGGTGGTCCCGGAGGTATGAAATGCGCGCTCTGGCTTCAGGAACGCGGCCACACACCCGTTATCTTTGAAAAAGGGAATGAACTGGGTGGCCTGATCCGTTTTGTCCGCTATCTCCCCTCCAAGGCACTTTATACGGAGTATCTTGATGCCCTGATCCGGCAGGTAGCGCTTCATGGGATAGAAGTAAGGCTGAATACCGAGGCCACCCCGGAGCTGATCCGCAGTGAGGGCTTCGATGTTGTGGTTGCGGCAGTCGGCGCTCGTCCAAGGCAGTCAGCTATCCCCGGAAGCAGGGAGCACGCATCCCGCTGGAATACTGTTAACATCTACGGCCATGCGGATGCCCTTGGCAGGCGTGTAGTGGTCATAGGTGGCAGCTCCGGCCCTGCAGAGGCCGCTATGTATCTGGACGCGCACGGACACGATGTAACCCTGCTGTCGAGGAGCAGGCAATTCTTCCATGATGTGGCCTGGCACCATGTAATGCAAAGCAACATGGCTCTTGATATGACCGGTGTAAAAAAGCTCGGTCGCGTCACGACGGACCGCATTGCGCCGGAGGGCGTCTGCTACACAGACAGGAAGGGTCAGCAGCATTTCATTCCCTGCGATGATGTTATTGTTGCCGCGGGGCTGGAATCCAACTGGGAGCTGGCCCAGAGCTTCTATGGCTGTGCAAAGGAATATTACGCGATCGGTGACTGCCGGGAAGCCGGAGACCTGCGCACAGCGATCACCGATGCCTTTAATCTGGCCATGCGCCTCTGAGCGGGCGCGCCTGAATCATAACCGCCAGGAGTGAATGCTATGCAGAAACGATCCCGGGAGGATATGTCCTTACGCAGCCTTGACCTCATCCGGCTTGTAACGCAGGATGTTCAGGCACCGCAAAGGGCCACTGAATTCCGTTACATGCTGATACTGCTCAATATGGGGACGGCCGGCGAGAGACCGGAGGAGCTGCTTCAGGCCGCTCCCGATTCCGAAGACCTCTTTTTGCCCGCCTGGCTTACCGGCAGGAAATCAATTGGCAGGACCGATGAGACGGAGCTGATCCACAGCATTTTGCAGAAATGCGGATTACAGCACGTTGAGGTGCTCTATGATTCCAGATATCTGGTCCTGCTCTATGGCCGGGAACACGCCTTTCTTACATGCTACCAGAGTGCGGCAAAAAGGCTTGTCTCACAGCTGGAGCTGCAAAGAGGCGCACCCGTTGGCTATATTCTCAGCCCGATCACCGATGATCCCTCCAAGCTGCACCAGATTTACAGAGTTGCCAGCCTCCGCTATGAGCTTTCGGAGTTTCGCGGTGAATTCCCGCAGAATCTGCTGTCCGGCTATGAGGAGGATGCCCGCTCAGCCGGCACGGATCCAACCCTGCGGGACGCCGAACGCAGGCTTTACCTGAAGCTGGTCAATCTGGATTTTGCAGGCGCCGAGGCCTGCCTGCTGGAGCTGATCGATGCAGTTGGCACGCCCTTTTATTCGGACGTCCCCCTGCTAAAGGCCCGGCTTTTCTGTATCCTTGAGATGGCCGCGTATCATCTGGCATTTCAGACCGGAAGAGACCGTGAAATGTCTGAGCTGACCCCACAGTATATGGGCAGCTTTTTAGGCGCTGCCACAGCCGGAGCCCTGCTTGCGCTCGGGCAGGATTACATTCATCTGCTGGATGCGCATTTTGGAAACAGGACAGACCGGATGTCCCTGATCATGAAGCAGATCCTTGGATACTTCAGTGATCACTATATGGAAAGCACAACCAATATCTCCGCGATCGCGGCGCATTTTCATATTTCCCCCCAGCAGTTTTCCCGTGATTTCAGAAAATACACAGGTACCAGCCCCTCCCACTACCTGCAGAAGATCCGCATTGAGCGGGCGGAGCAGCTGCTGCTTGACACATCCTTAAGCAATGAGCAGATTGCCGAACGGGTTGGGTTCTCCAATGTAAAGGGCCTCTACCGTGCCCTGCAGGAAACAGAAGGTGTCACACCGAGCCAGTTCCGTCGTAAGGGGCGGGTTTCGCCTTGAAGCCTGCGCAATCTGCTTTTACGATGCGCAAAGCCTCCGCCATCCATTTCGATGGCGGAGGCTCTTTACACTTCCGGTCTTCCCGGTCTTTTCGGTCCCCGTGCTTAACGGTTGCTGGCCTGCTCTAAGATGGCAAGGAACTGCTCCAGCGCGGGGTTGGTATTGTCCCCGGACCAGCTGACCTCAAAATCATAGGTCTCCGCGGTGCCGTCCTGCCTTACCATGGGGATGGCGCGGAGGTCGCTGCTGTGGAGGTAGGGGCGGATGATATATTCCGGCAGCAGACTGATGCCCATGCCCGCGGCGATCATCAGCAGCAGGGTCTCCTGTTCGCCCTCTATGGCGGAGATCTTCGGCAGATAGCCACCGCGCTGGTAGATCAGCAGGGATTCCTCCATCTGGTCCTTGGGGCGGTCGGTGGGCTGCATCATGATGAACTCCTCCCCCTGCAGCTCCGGGTAGGTCAGCTTCTCCCTGCCGCAGAGGGGATGGCCCGCCGGCAGCACTGCCATGATGGGGTAGCTGCGCAGATAGCGGTGCTGCAGCTCCGGGTGGTTCCGCTGATAGGGCGTAACCGCAAAGACCAGATCGCAGTCCAGATTTTCAAGCCGCTCCAGCAGCACGCTCATGTTGCCCCGCAGCAGGGAAAGGCGGATGCCGGGGCAGCTCTGGTGAAAGCTCCGGAGGATGCGGATAAAATCGCTCTGGCCGTAGCCGTTGATAAAGCCCACGGCCAGCTCGCCCTGGGTACCGGAGGCCGCCAGCCGCGCGATGCGCAGGGCCTCATTGCTGCGGCTCAGGATCACCCGTGCCTCATTCAGATAGGCCCGGCCTGCCGCCGTCAGCGCGACATGATGGCTGTCACGGTCAAAGAGCGGTACTCCCACGGTATTCTCAAGGGAGCGGATCTGCTGCGTCATGGCGGTCTGGGAGATATAGCAGCGGGCAGCTGCTCTGGTGAAGTTCAGGGTCTCTGCGGCCGCCACAAAATACTCCAGCTGGTTCAGGTTCATAGCATCGTCTCCTGCCATAAGAAAAAGTTATCGCTTATTTGTATTTTATCGTTTCACATCCACAAAATCAAGGGGTATAATCATAGCAACCAATTGGAAAGGAAACCGCAACTGATCCGCTGCCTCCGGCCGGCCATCCGGACCGCAGCAAATTATAAAGTACGCCACGACTTTGCGTGGCACCGGTTCCGTGATCGGGGCCGGAAACATGAGAGGAGTTCATTACCATGGCACAGAAAAGAGAAGTTACCGTTGAAGAAAAGAAGGGTCTGAAGAATACCAAGAACCTGATCCTGGTTGGCGTTATGATGGCAGTCGGCATTGTACTGCGGCTGTTCGCGGGCGTGATCGCTGTGGGCAATATGCATCCCAACTTCCTGATCGCCACCTATTGCCTTTCTATTTTCGTCATCCGTCCCAACGTGAAGGAAGCCGCCATCATCGGCCTGATCTCCGGTCTGATCTCCCAGATCGGCACCAGCATGCCCTGGCTGGGCCTCGGCTCCGAAACCCTCGGCGCCATCGCCATGTGTCTGCTGATCCTGATCCCTCTGCCCAAGCTGGTCAAGCCTGTTGTCTGCACCTTCCTGGCAACCTGCATCTCCGGCTTCGCCTTTACGGCACTGGCCGCCGTCACCTATGCCAACCCCATGCCGCTGGCACAGTTCATCAGCATGGCAACCGTTACGCTGGTCACCGCCGTACTCAACATGGTCATCGTCACCGTGCTGTCGATCCCCGTCAACAAGGTTCTGGGGACCGAGGAGGCATAACCCAATCAAGTCTTCATTTTGAATTTCATCCTGCCGACGGGCACGCTGCATATTGTGGCGTGCCCTGAAGTGGTAAAAGGAGCATTTTATGATAAACGTGAATGACGTGTCATTTCAGTACAAGGGGAGTAAAACCCGGGCGCTGGATGGCCTTACCCTGACGATTCCCGACGGAGATTTCGTCGGGATCATTGGCACCTCCGGTGCCGGAAAGACGACACTTGCCCTTGCCCTGGCCGGGATCGTACCCCAGGAGTTCAAGGGTGATTTTTACGGGTCTGTGCTGGTGGACGGAGACGACACCGTAGACCATGCCGTGGACCATTTCAGCCGGAAGATCGGTGAGGTCTTTCAGGACATCGACAGCCAGATGGTTGCCTCTGTGGTAGAGGACGAGATCCTCTTCGGTCTCGAGAACTACGGCATCCCCCACAGCGAGATCGGCGCGCGGCTGGACCGCGTACTGGCGGAGCTTGGCATCACGGACCTGCGGGAACGGGAGATTGCCAGCCTCTCCGGCGGACAGAAGCAGAAGGTCGCCATCGCCGCCATTCTGGCGCTGGAGCCCGGGATCATCGTGCTGGATGAGCCCACCGGTGAGCTGGACCCCGAAAGCTCCCGTGAGATCTTTGAGCTGCTCAGGCGTCTCAATGAGGAAAAGGGCATTACCATCGTCATTATCGAGCAGAAGATCAAGCTGCTGAGCGAATACGTAAAGCACATGGTTGTGCTGGATCAGGGCAGACTGCAGTTTGACGGCAGGCCCCGGGAGGTCATCACCAACATTGCTGCCTTTAAAAGGCTGGGCATCAACGTCCCGCCTGTAGCCGAGCTGGCCGGCAGGCTCATGGAGGCCGGACTCTGGCAGGGAGAGATCCCGCTGTCCATCGACGCGGCCGAGGCCATGGTAAGGGAGGTGCTTGCGGGATGATCCGGTTTGAACATGTGGCATTCAGCTATACCGATGGCCGGCAGACCATTCAGGACCTTTCCTTTCACATCCCCAAGGGGGATTTTGTGGCCCTGATCGGCGCCAACGGTGCCGGCAAGAGTACCATCAGCCGTCTATGTAACGGTCTGCTCCGCCCCAGCGCCGGCAAAATTCTGCTGGACGGGGACGACACCACGACCACACCCACAAGCCGGCTTGCCCGGAAGGTCGGTTTCCTCTTCCAGAATCCCGACCGGCAGATCTGTGAAAACACCGTTCAGGCTGAGATTGCCTTCAGCATGAAGGTACAGGGCTGGCCGGAGGACCAGATCCGCACACGGGTGGCCGAGGCGCTGGAAACCTTCTCGCTGGACGGTGACTGGTTCCCCTTTAACCGCAGTCGCGGCGAACGGCAGCGCATTGCCCTGGCCGGCGTGCTTGCCTGTGAGCCGGAGCTGCTGATCCTCGATGAGCCCACCACCGGCCTTGACTATCTGGAGTGCATCCGCATTATGGATTATGTGACCATGCTGAACCGGGAAAAGGGCGTCACCGTCCTGATGGTCAGCCATGATATGGAGCTGGTGCAGGATTACGCCAGACGCGTGCTGGTACTGAGCGGCGGTGAGCTGCTGGGAGACGGGCCGGTCAAAGAGATCATGAAGGACGAAGCCCTGCTGCACAGGGCCCGCGTGATGCCCGCCCAGATTCCCGCTCTGGCCCTCCGCTTCGGGGACCGGTTTTCGGAGGTCTATACCATTGACGAAATGTTCAACGCGATCTTAAGCGCAGGGAGGGAGCAGCCGTGAATCTTCTGAATTATGTCCCGGGTAACAGCTTCCTTCACAGGCTGAACCCGGTTACCAAGCTCTTTGCCGCCTTTCTCTATGGCGTTGCCTGCATTCTCTGCAGCAGCATTCTCATGGAGGTCGTCTTCATCCTGCTGATGATCGCCATCTCCGCAAGCGCCGGGCTGGGCAAGCGTGCCGTCAGCCTGACGGAGCGGCTTCTGGTACTGGGACTTCTCATGTTTCTGCTGCAGCTTTTCTTCGTGCGCACCGGAAAGCCGCTGGTCGTCATCGGCAGCTTTACCCTGATCACCACGGGCGGTCTGGTCAGTGCCCTGCTGCTATCCCTGCGGGTCATCGCCTGCATGCTGCCGCTGATGATCCTCTTCGCCATCACCCAGATGAACGATCTGTGCAACGCGCTGGTTAAAAAGCTGCACCTGCCCTACCGCTATGCCTTTATCGTGACCACCGCCTTCCGCTTTGTACCCCTCTTTGCCACGGAATTCCACGACATTGAAGATGCCCAGCGGGCCCGGGGTGTGGATTTTGAAACCAAAAACCTGATCCGCAAGGTACAGCTGGTGGCCCCGCTCTGCGTTCCGCTGCTGGTCTCCAGCCTGAAGAAGGTCAACAGCAGCGCCATCTCTGCCGAGCTGCGCGGCTTTGCCCTGAGAACCCGTAAAAGCGGCTATAAGGAATACCCCTTCCGCCCCGCTGACGCCGCGGTGCTGATCCTGCTGGTGCTGCTGGTGGCAGCTTCCGCAGTATTTCTCTAAGGAGGACTGAACAATGGATATGGATGCGATCCTGAAATATGGAAATGAAACGGTCACGCTGCCCATCCGGGGCGCGGCCTCCATCGAATATATCAACCCGGATGAAATGTATGAGCTCCCGGACCTTGAGGCTGCCCTGCGCCGCGGTCTGGAGCAGGATATGATCGCTTCAGCACCCCTGAAGGAGCTGATCACCCCGGAGGATCCCGTCACCATCGTGGTTTCGGACATCACCCGCTCCTGGATGCATCAGGGCGACATTTTGACCCTGCTGGGCCACTATCTGCACGAGGAGATGGGCCTGCCCTTTGAAAATATCACCGTACTGGTCGCCCTGGGCACCCACCGGAAATCCACCCCGGAGGAGCACCGGGTCATTGCCGGCGACTATCTCTATGAGCGCTGCACCGTGCTGGACCACGACTGTGACGGCCCCTGCACCCTCATCGGCGAGACCTCCCGCGGCACCCATGTACGGGTCAACCCCCTTGCCGTCGGCCGGAAGGTGATCGTGGTGGGCGGAACCGTGCATCACATGATGGCAGGCTTCGGCGGCGGCCGCAAGAACATCCTGCCCGGTATTGCCAGCCGGGAAACCATCCGCGAAAATCACAGCCGCGCACTGGATCCCAACCGTCCCCACAGTGATGACCGGGTCGGCTGCGGCCTTCTGAGCCAGAACCCCATCCACGAGGATATGGACGAAGCTGCCGCCCTGCTGGACACCACCTTCAGCATCAACATTGTGGTGGCTGCCAGCGGCCGGCACAGCGGCCTTTTCTGCGGAAAGCTGCATGAGGCCTGGCTTGCCAGCTGCGATTACCAGAGAAAGTGCTATGAAAAGTGGATCGATCATGAGGCAGATGTGGTCATCTGCTCCTCCGGCGGCGCGCCCAAGGATATGAACCTTTATCAGGGCTGCAAGGGCATGCTCAACGGCATGCGGGCCCTGAAGCCCGGCGGCGAAATGCTCTGGCTCTGCAAATGCCCCGAGGGCTGCGGCGCACCGGACTACACTGCCTGGCTCACGCCCCTGAAGGAGGGCAGGCTGGATGAAGCCCTGCGGGCGGATTTCACCATTGGCGGCTTCATCTTCTATCTGACCGTGGAGACTCTGCGCAAGGGCTCCTGCCGGATTTTGACGACCATTGACAGCGAAACCGCCGGCCCCATGGGCATGCAGGCCTGCACCAGCCCGGAACAGCTTCTGGAGGGCATGGACTTCACCGGCAAGCGGGTCTATGTGATCCCCTACGCCGGCAGTGTGGTGCCCATGCTGCAGGAAAATTCCTGAGCTTACATAGCGGCTTCCTTCCGTCCGGGTGTTTCTTCTGCAGAGAATCTGTGGTATAATGGATAAGATTCCGCGTTCACGGCTGCTTTCCGTACGGAAGCAGCCGTGAATTTTCTGAAAATCCCCAAAAATTCAGGTGAAGCACATGAAAAAATTACAGCGTTTTACGGCACTGGCGGTCATGGTCGGGCTTCTGGCCCAGTCTGCCGGCTGTACGCTCCCCTTTATACATACCCACACCCCGGGTCCGGAGGCCACCTGCACGGAGGCGCAGGTCTGCACCCAGTGCGGTGAAGTCCTTGCCGAGGCCACCGGACACCTTCCCGGCACACCCGCCACCTGCGCAGAGCCGCAGGTCTGCACCCTCTGTGGCGAGGTTCTGGCTGAGGCCACCGGTGACCACACGCCCGGTGAAGAGGCCACCTGCACAGAACCCCAGTTCTGCACCGTCTGCGGCAAGGTTCTTGTCGCGCCGCCGGGCCACATGCCCGAGACGGAGGTCTCCTGCACGGAGCCGCAGGTCTGCAGCGTCTGCGGCAAGGTCCTGGGGGACGCGCCCGGCCATGTTCCCGGCGAGGAGGCCACCTGTACAGAGCCCCAGGTCTGCACAGTCTGCGGACAGGTTCTGGTAGAGGCAAACGGCAGCCACACCCCCGGCGAAGCCACCTGCACCACGCCCTCCACCTGCACGGTCTGCGGCGAGGTGCTCTCCACTGAGACCGGCGCCCACCTTGTGGATGACGACGGTGTCTGCACCGTCTGCGGAGAGCAGGTCCTGCCCGAAGGGCTTACCGTTTACCAGCCGGGTGCCGGCTCTGCCACCACCGACAGCAGCGAGGGCCTTGTCTGGGAGACCGAAAGCAGCGGCCACTACAACAGCAGCGGCAGCTCCTACACCTCCAGCGGCGTTCTCATCTGCGGTGACTACGGCATGGAATATCTGGACCCGCCCACCAGCGGCGATTCTGACTGGGCCGACGCTGTCAACGGCTTTGTGGCCCGCTATCCGGAGCTCAACACCACTGCCCTGCTCATCCCCAAATGCACAGCCTTCGAAAGCCCCTCTGATGAATATGACCCCTATGATGATACCGCTTCCTTCATCCAGTCCACCTATGACATGATCGATGACAGCGTCAAAAAGGCAGACTGCATCGGCGTCATGAGCGAGCACAAGGGCGAATATATGTTCTACCGTACCGACCACCACTGGACGGGCCTTGGCGGCTATTACGCCTCGGTGGCCTACTGCAATGCCAACGACATTGAGCCCTGGGATCTGGACAGCTATGAAACCACCGTCACCACCGGCGTGATCGGCACCCTTTACAGCTTTTCCGGCGGAGACTCGCACCTGACCTCCAACCCGGATTACACCGTATGCCATTACCCGCATACAGCCTACACCATGGAATACGGCAGCCCCGGCAGCATGTGGGACGCACCCGCTCTGGATTCCGACTACGGCAGCTATGCCAGCTGCTATATCCGTGGCGATAACCCCATCACCGTGATCACCACCGCCAACACCACAGGCCGGGTCCTGCTGGTCTTCAAGGCCTCCTATGGCAACGCCTTTGTGCCCTATATGATCGACTATTACGACACCATCATCGTGCTGGACGCCCGGGATACCGACGGCTCCACCCGGGAGATCATTGAGGAATACGGCGTGACCGACGCCCTCTTTATCAACAACATCTCCGCTGCCATGAGCATCAGCGATTATGTGGCAGAGCGCTGCATGGATTAAACGCCCGCACAAAGCATAAAACCGTAAGCAAGGCAAAAAGAGCCGGCCCCTGACGGGACCGGCTCTCTCTTTATGCTTTCCTGCCTTCGGCCTTTATCTGATCTTTCGGCCTTTTCTGATCTTTCGGCCGTTTCGGCATGGCCGGATTTATTCGCTGAGGATCAGGCGGCCGCCGGAGGCCAGTGTATATTCACCGCTCTGGCCGGCCTCCGCACGAATGGTAACACCCGCAGGTGCGTCGATCTGGGCAAGGTCTATGTCGCAGCCGAGGCGCACATCGGAATCGCCGGTGGCAACCCACTTACTGCCGCAGTCCATGGTCAGGCCGGCATTCCGGATGGCACCGGAATACTGGGTCCCGGTCAGGTAGACCCGGGCCTCACGCTCATCATCCTCGTGGATGATATCGCCGGCAACATCCATATCTGTCAGACGGATGTGGATGCCATAGACCTTCAGGCCACGGACCTGGGTGGTATCCGGGTCATCATTGTGGATGGTATGGACCAGCACGCCCGCCTCAGAGGACAGGTCCACCCCGTTAAAGTCCAGAATGGCATTCTGGCTCTTGACGATCACCGCGGCGCTCTTTGTGTGGATCCGGCCACCGTTTACCGTGACCTCGCCAACCTCTACCGGCAGGCCCATGACGCAGTGCACCAGCGCGAAATAGGTGCCACAGTCGCAGTCGCACTCTTCAAAGGTGCCGTCGGCCTGCCCCGCGCAGATAAAGGCCATACAACCGGTATCAAAGCGGCAGCGGCGGAACATATCATGGCAGCCGTAGTCCGCATAGGCACCGTAGCCGCTCTTGGTCGCGACCACACGGCAGTCGTTGGCCTCCAGATACACAAAGCCCTTGGCCATATCGGTGGACAGGGCCGCCCAGCCGTCGGTGATGATGGTGCTGTTATAGAAGTAGGAATAGGACTTTTCTACCGTGCAGTGGGCGCGGTTGTTGCCCTGGATCTCAAGGGGTGCCGGAGGCCCCATCTTCGGGGAGCCCTCGGGTGCGTCCTCGCCAAAGGGAGAGCCCTGCGCTGCCAGCACACTGTCATAGACCCGCAGGACACTGGCGCCGCCACAGGAGGTTGCGGCATGGCCGCCGTTGGCGATGATCTGGACATTCTTCAGGGTCAGGTGCGCACCCTTGTCAACGCCTGCGCCGGCATTGCAGCCGCCGGGGCCGCCGCCGGAGCCGGAAAGGCTGATGGTGGAATTCTCCAGCGTGAAGTTGGAGCCTGCGCCCTCAACCAGCACGCCGCCTGCCAGACCGCTGTAGGTCACAACGCGGACGTTTTCGCCCTTCGTGTCGGTCACCTTGCCGCCGTAGAGGATCTGTCCCAGAGAATCATCGGGGCAGTATTTGCCATCCCTGATATGGATCGCGGGGCCGGAGGGGCCTATGGGCATATTTCCGGGTCCACCTGGGCCACCGGGACCTCCCGGGCCTCCCGGGCCACCGGGGCCATCCGGGCCACCGGGACCGCCGGGGCCACCTTCGCCGGGCTCCACAAAGGGAGGCGCGTCCGGCCCGAGGTTCCAGGCCCGAAGCTCATGAATGGATTTCAGCTCGTAGGGCTGGCGTACCAGCTCCTCAAGCGCTTTGCCTTTGATCAGACTGTTCATAGGATCTCCTTATCTTGCCAGGTAACGGTTATAGGCCTGCTGATAGATGTCAATGCATTCCTGCACGCCCATCTGCTCCAGATCGGCGGTGAAGTCGCTCCAGTTGTCAAAGCTCAGGTCGCCGATGATATACTTGATGATGTTCTCATCCACATAGGTATCAATGTCGCTGTAGAGGGCGTTGAAGCGCTCGTTCTCTTCGGTGGTCAGTGCCAGGGAGGGCAGCGTGTTGTCATATGCGGCATTCCACTTTTCGGTGATGGCTGCGATCTGCTCATCATTGTAGGAGGCCCAGGTACGCTCCAGCGTGAAGAGGCTGGGCATATCGATCAGGGTGTACTTGACGCGGCACCACTGCTCCACGGGGATTCCCTCGTCATTGTTGACGATCAGGTCGGTCCACTGGGGGTCGCCGTTGGCGTCGTACTCAAAGGCCTGCCCCTCGATACCGTAGTTGCAGAGGATCTTGCCCTCATCGGTGAAGAGGTAATCCAGGCACTGGACTGCCAGCTCCGGCTGAGGTGCTGTGGTGGAGATGGAGATGCAGTTATCGCCCAGATAGGAGGGGAAGTCACCAAAGGTGTTGACAGTGCCGTCATCCGCGGTGGGCTCTGCCAGCGCGATCAGCTCTGCGTTGGGGTCAACATTCTGTGAGACATAGTCCGCAATGGTGTTGGCGGGGCTGTAGAAGATACCGCACTGGCCGTTGAGGACCTTCTCCTCCACGCCGGAATCACGGATCTCTTCGCTGTTGGTATAGAAATCGCTGGAGATCAGGCCCTCGTTATACCAGGTCTGGATCATCTTCAGGTAGTCCACAAAGGAATCATCCAGCAGACCGCATTTTACCTCTTCGCCATCGTGGTAGAGGCCCATGGAGGCGCCGGCCATACCGGCAGTGCCAAAGCAGCCGCACAGGTTATAGCTGTTCTGGCCGGAGGCGGTCAGGAAGAACGGATCGGAGATGTTATAGGCATTCTTGAAGGCGGTCAGCACCTCGTGCCAGTCGCTGAGGGTTTCAGGCACGTCAAGGCCCAGGTCATCCAGCCAGTCGGAACGGATAATGGCACCGTTCTGGGCTGCCACGACATCCACAAAGGCATAGATGGCACCCATCTGGCCATCATCGTCATAGACGGACTTTTCATGCTCCTCGTCCTGGGTGACAATGCACATATAGTTGGGTGCGTATTCATCTGCCAGGTCTGCCAGGTCCAGAATGATCTCGTCATCGATCGCCTTTACCAGACCGCCGCTGTAGAACTGGGTCAGGTTAAAGAGCAGGTCGTAATAGTCGCCGGAGGCAGCCATCAGGGAGATCTGCGTTGCCATGGCGTCACGGTCGGAGCTCTCATAGAATTCCAGGCTGATGCCGGTGCGCTCCTGCCACTCAATATAGGCAACCTGATCGGCATAGGTATCCAGGTAGCCGGAGAGATAGGGCGGGAAGTTGGCGAAGATGGAATAGGTGACGGTTTCCTCTGTCAGGGGGAGGTCATAGGTGCAGGGCTCATAGCGGGGCGCTTCTTCAGCCCCTTCGGCCTCCCCTGCTTCCTCAGCAGAGTCTACTATGGAGGCTTCCTCAGCAGCCGCTGCAGGTGCTTCATCGGCCTCGGCCGGCTCAGCTGCCTCCTCCTCTGCCTGCTCGGCGGCGGAGGCTTCTGCGGAGGTCTCCTCCGGCTCAGCTGCGCTTTGGGCTGATGAATTGCCACAGCCCGCAAACAGCAGGAGCAGCATGGCAGCAGCCAGTAACAATGCGATCAGTTTTTTCATGGTTTTCACTCCATTCTTTCAGAATGTCTTTATTATATTCCCGATTCGAACTGATAACAAGGTCAATTCGTATAGCAAGTATTGTCGATATGTGCGGTTCTGCAACGCTTTGTGCTGCAGTTTTCTGTGCAGACCGCATGCTACCATGGTGATATATCCCCATTTCTTTGTGCATTACGCGCAAAAGCAGGCGTGCCCTTTTCCGAAAAGGCACGTCTGCTTGCTGTTATCTTTGATTCAGGGCGGTCAGCCGAGGATCATGCGGTCATTGGCAAATTCTTCACCGGAGGCGGAATTGAACTTCTCCAGCAGATCCTCTACGGTCAGGCCTGCCTTCTCCTCTCCGGAGATATCCAGAATCACACGGCCATCCTTCATCATGATCAGCCGGTTGCCATGGGCAATGGCGTCCCGCATGTTGTGGGTGATCATCAGGGTGGTCAGGTGGTCACGGTTCACAATGGCTTCGGTGGCCTCCAGCACCTTGGCCGCGGTCTTGGGGTCAAGGGCTGCAGTGTGTTCATCCAGCAGCAGCAGCTTGGGCTTTACCAGACTGGCCATGAGCAGGGTCAGCGCCTGACGCTGGCCGCCGGAGAGCAGCCCTACCCGGGAGGTAAGCCGGTCCTCCAGCCCCAGATCCAGGGTCTTCAGCAGCTCCCGGAATTCCGCCCGCTCCGCCTTGGTAATGCCTGCGCGCAGGGTGCGGCGCTGGCCACGGCGCTTTGCCAGTGCCAGATTCTCCTCGATCTGCATGGAGGCCGCGGTACCGGTCATGGGGTCCTGAAATACACGGCCGATATATCTGGCGCGCTTGTATTCCGGCAGGCCGGTAACATCGACACCGTCAATGCTGATCGTACCGGAATCCACGGAAAAAACACCGGCCACCGCGTTGAGCATGGTGGACTTACCGGCGCCGTTACCGCCGATGACAGTACAGAAATCCCCTTCGTTCAGAGTCAGGCTCAGACCGTTCAGGGCAACCTTTTCATTTACGGTACCCGCATTGAACACCTTGACAATATTGTCGATCTTAAGCATTGGTCCTGCCCTCCTTCTTACGGCCTTTGAAATATTTCCCCTTCCAGTAGGGCACCGACAGGAATACCGCGACCACCAGAGCGGTGAGCAGCTTCAGGTCATCGGTGGAGAGACCCAGACGCAGCACAAACTGAATGACCACATAATAGATGATGGCTCCGAATACAGCGGCCAGCAGCTTCAGCGCAAAATTGCTGAAGACCTTTGCGAAGATCACCTCGCCAATGATCACGGCAGCCAGACCGATGACAATGGCGCCACGGCCCATGTTGATATCCGAGAAGCCCTGATACTGGGCCAGCAGCGCACCGGACAGAGCGACCAGACCGTTGGACAGCATCAGGCCCAGCACCCTGGTAACGTTGGTGTTGATGCCCTGTGCACGGGACATGTTCTGGTTGGAGCCGGTGGCCCGCAGGGAGCAGCCCAGCTCTGTACCGAAAAACCAGTACATCAGCACGATGATCACCACAATGAATACGATCAGGGCGATCAGGGGATTGTTCAGGGCCGGCTCACGGACGTAACGCGCGGACACCAGCAGCTTGTATTTATCCACAGAAACCGGCAGGTTGGCTTTGCCGCCACCGGTACCGATGCCCATAATGCGCAGGTTAATGGAATAGAGGCCAAGCTGGGTCAGGATACCGGCAAGGATCGCCGGGATCCCGCAGGCAGTCTGAAAGAGGCCGGTCGCAAGGCCGGCGATGAGGCCCGCGGCAAAGGCCGCCAGCAGGGCAATGGGCATGGACACACCATTCAGCGTCAGGATCACACAGACCGCGCCACCGGTACACAGGGAGCCGTCAACCGTCAGGTCGGCGATGTCCAGAATGCGGTAGGTGATATAGACGCCAATGGCCATGATGCCCCAGATCATGCCCTGGGCAACCGCGCCGGGCATGGAGTTGAGCAGGGAAGTCAGAAAATTCATACAGTATCCTCCAGATCCTATGAGACAGCCAAAAAGCGCAGCGGGAAACTATGGTTCCCGCTGCAGCTCCTTTGATCGGTTATCAGCCCTCGATGGCTACATAATCCTCAGGGACGGTAATGCCCAGAGCTTCGCAGTTGGCTGCGTTGTATTCCTTGGTGACGTTGGGTGCGGTCTGCACTGCCATCGTGGTGATGTCCGCACCGTTTACCAGAACCTCATAGGCCATTTCGCCGGTGGCATAGCCAAGGTCGTAATAGCTGATGGACAGGGTTGCAACACCACAGCCGGAGCAGATGCCCTCTTCGCCGGCAACCACAGGTACCTTGGCGGGGATCACAACATTGGCGATGGCCTCGGTGTTGGAGGCAGCGGTGTTATCTGTGGGGATGTAGATGACATCGGATGCGTCCGCGGCAGACTGGGCAACGGAGGTGACATCGTTGGTGTCGGTGAAGGCGTAACGGGTTACGGTGTAGCCCATATCCGTGAGGTAGCCCTCGATCACATCACACTGATAGACGGAGTTGGGTTCTGCAGAGCAGTAGAGCAGGCCGATGTTTGCGGCATCGGGGAAGAGCTCCTGGATCATGGCAGCCTGCTGATCAAGAGGTGCCAGATCAGAGGTACCGGAGATGTTGTTGCCAACGGTGCCGGTCCAGTTTTCAATCTCCAGTGCGGTGGCATAGTCTGTGACAGAGGTGCCCAGCACAGGGATATCAGAGGTGGCAGCTGCTGCAGCCTGCAGAGGCGCGGTGGCGTTGGCCATGATCAGGTCCACATTCTCAGACAGGAAGCCGTTCACGATGGTAGCGCAGTTGGCGGAATCGCCGGAAGCGTTCTGCTCGTCAAAGGTCACGCTGTCACCGAGCTTTTCGGTCAGGGCATCCTTAAAGCCCTGGGTTGCGGCATCAAGGGCAACATGCTGGACCAGCTGGCAGATACCGATGGAATAGGTGGTATCGGAAGCGGCACTCTCAGCTGCGGAAGCCTCGGTTGCAGAGGATGCAGCCGCGCTGCCGCATGCAGCCATCGACAGCAGCATGGCTGCAGCCATCAGAAGCGCGATCAGTTTTTTCATGTTTATTACCTCCATATAAAGGTCCGCGCAGGCGGACTGAAATTCATGAGGCTGATTATACTCATCGAAAAATCCGATGTCAACACTTTAACGTGAAAAAGCATTTTGAATCGAATCTTTCAATGCTTCTGATTGTTTTAATCGATAATCAGGAATAATGATTGCCCGGCAGGCGCAAGGGCCTGCCGGGCACAGGGTCAGTTCATTCCGTTCAAGCCAAAATTCCAGGCGATCAGATTATAAAGGGCCGCGGCAATGACCACATACAGCAGCCATGGCCGGAAGCGGAGCCCGACCTTCAGTCTGCCGCCTGAAAGGTACTGCAGCAGATTGCTCAGCTGAAAGGCCAGCCACAGAGCGATGGCACAGGGTACTGCCGGATTGTAGCGCATAGCCGTCAGTAGCTGCCCCTGCAGGAGGGCCCTTATGGCCCTTGTACCCCCACAGGCAGGGCAGAAGATTCCAAGGCTGCTGCGGATCAGGCAGCCGCCCGGCAGCGCGAGCACCGGAAATATCCCCTGCCGGAGCAGCAGCCACAGGGCCCCGGCCACAGGAAGGGGCAGCCAGCCCAGCCGCCACAGACAACGGGTCAGCTTCGCCTGCGTCTCCGGCCCTGCCTGCCGTCCGCCGGTCAGCTCAGTAGCGGGAGGCTGCCTGCTGTTCAAGCGCGTAGAAGTCGTTGCCATGCTCCAGCACATAGCTGCGGAGTGACAGGTCGCAGATGGAACCGATGCAGCCAAACGCAAGTCCAAAGATGATGTTGACCACCAGTCCCGCGATCATGGAGTTCTGCTTCTGCTCATAATAGCTGTAGATCCCCACAGGCTCCTGCCGCCAGACGTTGATATTCTGCTTCATTCTGTTGCTCTGCACAATGTTGTAGATGCCCATGACGATGGGTGCGATGGCACAGAAGCCAAAGACGATCTGGCAGATACCGATCACCAGCCAGATTGTGGCATTGGTCTGCACCTTGCCCAGAAAGCTGTCCAGGATGCTGGCCGGATCGGTGCCGTACATCGGCTGCTGATAGCCCGGATTCTGCTGATAGCCCGGATTCTGCTGATAGCCCTGGTTCTGCTGATAGCCCGGATTCTGCTGATAGCCCGGATTCTGCTGCGCCGACTCTGGACCCGCCGTATCATTCTGTCCGTCCACCCTGCCGGCAACCGGCGCGCCGCAGTTGGAGCAGAAGGAGGCATTTTCCTCCAGCACACTTCCGCAATTGCTGCAATAACTCATGTTTACAGGTCTCCTTTTTCAAATAATGCTTATCCTTGTATATCGTAAGTATACCACAGATGCTGCCACCGCAACATACTATTTTCGCATCCGGGAGCAAAAAAAGGATTGCCTCGCCGCTTTCCGCGGGAGGCAATCCAGCTCTTAAGTGTGCGTTTGCAGGAAGGTCTGCAGCTTATCTTGCGTTGTAGCGGTCCAGCGCTGCCTGATAGATCTCGATCAGCTCATCAATGCCCATGCTCTCGATATTCTCGCAGAAGGCATCGTATTCGGTCAGAGGAACACTGCCGGTGATGAAGCCGAGGGTTTCGGATTCCACATAGGTGGCAATATCGCTGTAGCCGGAGGTGAAGGCATCGGATTCCTCTGTGGTCAGGGAAACAGCAGTGGGATAGACATAGGCACCGTCGCCGTTATTCTCGGACCAGACGGAGACCAGTTCTGCCTGCTTCTCGGTGTAGTTGACCTGGCTGCGGGTGTTGTCGTTCAGGAAGGAGCCCACAAACAGCACATAGCGGTTCATGCACAGGGTAAAGGCAATGCCGTCCGGATTGTTGGTCATCAGGTCGGTGAAGACGGGGTTGCCGTCCGCATCATACTCGAAGGTGGTGCCCTCTACGCCGTAGTTTGCCAGCAGAGAGCCGTCCTCAGTATACCAGTAGTCCAGCCATTTCAGGAGAATCTCAAATTCCTCGGTGTCGGGGTCCACTGCCGTGGAGACAGAGAAGCCGTTGCTGGAGGTCATGGTGACCGTAGAGCCCTGATGCACTACATCGCCGGCCTCCTTTACGGGGCGGTTCAGCGCTGCGAGATTAAAGTCCGCGTTATCTGTGGCGGAGTAGAACTGGTCGATGGGGCCAGCAGGGGTGGAGACCATGGAGATCTGGCCGGAGCCCATCAGGTCTGCGTCACAGGTGGTAGTGCCGGTGCCGGACATAAAGTCGGGATAGAGCAGGCCCTCCTGATACCACTGGTTCATGAGGGTGACATACTCCAGATAGCCCTCCTGCAGGGGGCTGAAGACGACCTCGCCGTCGATCTGCTCGAAGTAGGTTTCGGAGCCCACATTGTAGGCAGTGATGCCGAAGCCGGCGGAGATGGACTTGGTGCAGTCATCGCCCAGATAGGTGGTCCACAGGCTTGCGCCGTAGGCATCATGCATGGCGGTCAGAGCCTCGGTGAAATCGTCATAGGTGACGGGGGTGTCGATGCCGAGGGCATCCAGCCAGTCCTGACGGACCACAAGGCCGGACTCCATGACAGACTTGGTGTTCAGGGTGTAGGCAAGGCCCATGACACCGGAATCGGTATAGGTTTCCTTTGCGTACTGCTCGTTGCCATCAACGGTGGTGAAATAGTTGGGCATCAGGTCCTTGTATTCCGCAAGGTCGATGATGATCTCTGCCTCAACGGCAGAATCGATGGAGCTGGTGTAATAGCTGGCAAAGCCGTCCCAGATATCCGGATAATCTCCGGAGGCCACCAGCAGTGCGACAGCCGTTGCGCTCTGGTCCTTATTGACGGAGGTGATGTCCATATGGACACCGGTACGCTCTTCCATGGTCTGATAGGCCAGGTTGTCCTGCATACCGTCCATATAGTCGGCCAGCGGGGGCACAAAGTCGTGCCACATGGTGAAGGTCAGGTCCTCCTCTGTCAGGGGCAGCTCGATGGTCAGGTCAACCTCGGGCTCAGCAGGGGCTTCCTCCGCCTCGGGCTCCTCTGCGGAAGCGGCTTCGGCTGCTGGTGCCTCCTCTGCAGGCGTTTCGGGTTCTTCAGCGGGTGCAGCCTCGGCGGAGGCTGCTTCCGTCTCAGCGGCCTCGCTGACGGCGGTGTCGGATCCTGCCGAATCCGCACCGGATGCCGCAGCATTGCCGCAGCCCGCCAGCAGACCTGTCAGCAGGCACAGGGCCAGCAGCAGGGATAGCAGTTTTTGGGATGTTTTCATAGTATACCTCTCCTTTTATGATCTCAGTGCCTCTGCAACAACCTTGCCGCAGAGCCAGCCGGAGTTAAAGCTCCAGGTGAAACCGGCACCATTGGGGGCGTAGACCTCCGAGGCCCAGCCGCCGGCCACGTCGCCCACCGCATAGAGGCCGGGGATGGGGGTGCCGTCCTTCTTCATGGCATGGAAGTCTTCATCAATGGTAACACCGCCACGGGTGGAGTCCGTGGAACGGATGCCCTTCAGCACATAGAAGGGTGCCTTCCGGATGGGCTTTAAGTGTCTGGGATCCTTGCCCAGCAGGGTATCCGCACCCTGATCGCACATGGCGTTATAGTCCTCTACGGTCTTCTTCAGGGTCTCCCATGGGATGTTAAAGAGCTCTGCGGCCTCCTGCAGGCTGTCACCGATATAGGTGATGGGCCGTCTGCTTTCGGTCTCCTGCCGGAGGCCCTCCAGCAGCTTGACCGGAGGCTTACTGGTGCCGGGCTGGGACTGGGGCGGCATCCGGTCATTGAGGGCATTCACCGTATCGGCATCCGCGATGGTATAGGTGGTGCGCTGCGGAATGTTGTTCAGCGCCTCATGGTAGTCGAAGATGATGCTTTCATCGATAAAGCGGCTGCCATACTGGGTGACGATCAGGCTGTCGGCACTGTAGGTAAGCCCCTGTGTGCCGCCGGGGCCCAGATGGGAGGGGCCCTTGATCAGCACGCCCATGGCTCGCCGGGTATCTGCCTCGGCCGTCAGGCCCTCAGCCAGTCGGATGCCGTCACCGGTGCAGAGCGCGGAGCCAAAGCTGAAGTTGCTGTCACCCTCTGCCCAGGTTGTCGGGAAGAATTCGTGCAGAGACTTTGTGGTGCCTGCCGCGCCGCCGGTAGCCAGGATCACTGCCTTCGCACCGATGGTGACCTCCCCGTCCTTCAGCTTTGCCGTCACGCCACAGACCGCGCCGTTTTCATCCGCCTGCAGGGCGATCGCCGGGGCCGATGTTACGATCTCAATCTCATTCTGTGCGCAGAGCTTCTTCAGATGCTCTACCATAGCCGTGCCCATATAGCTGTGGCCGGTAGGCGCGATGTCCTTATAGAGGACCTCCAGCTCCGGTGTGTCACAGTTGCACATGGTGCAGCCAAAGGGCATCTTCCGGGCCGCGAATTTCAGGCCGCTGTCCATGAGCCAGTCCGCAGCGTCACCGGTAGAGAAGATGTATCTGCGTACCACAGCCGGATTGGCCGAATACTGCAGATCCTTCAGTGCCTTCTGATAGAAGGCCTCTGTGTCCATATCGCAGCCTGCCTCCGCAATGGCCCGGCCGTAGGTTGCGAAGATACCGCCGGCGCAGCGGGAGTTCCCGCCGATATAGGGTCCCTTCTCCAGGATCAGTACATTCTGAACGCCGTTTTCCTTTGCCCGTACCGCAGCCGTCATGCCGGAGGCACCGCTGCCAAGTACGATCAGATCATAGGCTTTCTGCATAGTTACACTCCTTTCAGACATTGGTAACCTTTTTGTCCATAAAATGCGATTTTATTATAACGCTTCCATCCCCTCCGGAACTTCTCAAAGCCGATATAATTTTCTCAATTTACCCGCAAAGGCACGCAGGCTCTATAGGGTGCAGAAAGGCCCGGGCCATATGACCCGGGCCTTTCTGTGTTTGGAAAAAGGAGAGGAGAAAAAGGAAAGTGTAAAAACACAAAACATGCGATTGATTGCTGCCGCTGTCTTCTGCGGCTCTGTCTTCATCTGATACCTAGAGTATACCCATGCCTTATTGCCTTACTTTGAATGAAATAAAAACAATTTGTGAACATATGTCCCATGTGTATGGTCAAAAGCACGTAAAAATTACGATTTTTCGCCATTTCCGGCTGATTCCGGCCCAATCCGTTTTTTCGCTGCCGGCTCTACGTCCCTCCGGCTTTTTAAGCAGCATTCCGGGCCGATGTCGGCTTATCCCGTCCCGCCGGTATAAACCACGGCGTCCCGACGGCTGTAGTTGCTGTAGCCTACCATCTGCCCCAAGTCGTCCGCACTCTCCACCGCCACCACATTTCCGTCCCCGTCCAGGGTCGTTCTGGTGATCTGACAGGTACAGCCGGTAATGCCTGTAACGCTCTCACCAACACCACTGTACTGCAGGGTCTGATAGGGCTCCTCTGAAAGGCGGGTGCTCTCCACTGTCCGGGTATAGCCGGTGACATCGATCCCGTAGATACGGATCTCCAGCACGCCATCCTCAGCCTGGGCTGTCAGGCGGATCGGATTGTCCAGACTGTTGCGGAAGCACAGGTCCAGATCCCCATCCCAGTAGACGGTGGCATCCATGCCCGTGGGCACATAGGAAACCACGTATTCATGGGGAGTGCGTTCTGTGATCTCCAGCCCTGCGTACAGGGCCGCGCAATAGAGGGTAGAGGCTGTCTGACAGACACCGCCGCCCAGACCATCCACAAGATTGCCCTCAAAATAGATGCCTGCCTCCTGATAGCCCCGCTCCGCGGTACGCTGGCCGACTACAGTGTTGAAGGAAAATTCCGCCCCGGCCTGCAGGACCGTGCCGTCAATGGCCGCGCAGGACAGCTTCAGGTTTCCGGTCCGCGCCTCATCTGCCGGATCATAAACGCTGGTATAGGAAGCCAGCAGGTCGGGATACTGCAGGCGCCACAGGGTCCAGCTCTCTGTCCCGCCGGAGGTCTGCCCGTCTGTATTTTCCTCTGCCGCAGCTGCTCCGGAGGCTCCGTCACCGTTGATGGCGTCCTCCAGTTCGGCCGCAAACTCGCTGAAGGCTGCCTTCAGCTCCTCCGGGCGGAGCAGGACATCCTCGTCCCCGTTGGTCTGGTCCGCGGCTTCGTTTTCGCCCTCCTGCACCTGCACCGCAGCCGGATCCGTTTCCGTAGTGCCGCTGTCCGAATTCGCGATCAGGATGGCCCCCACAGCTATGCCAAAAAAGACCAGCAGTACCAGGAAGGTCATGCAGCCACAGCCCGGCTTCCCGGAGCCGACAGGTACCTCCTGCCCCTGGGGTTCCGTAGCCTTTGCGTTTTTCCGCGTCTCCCGCGCGGGAAGTGCCGCTTTGGCCCTTTTTTCGCGTTTTCTGCCCTTTTCGGGTTCGGTTTTTCCGGCCTTTCCGGCCTTTCCGCTCTTTCCGGCCTTTCCGCTCTTTCCGGCCTTTCCGGTCTTTTCGGCCTTT